>Ga0268356_11132_pt1 | contig 30903 bp, 34 predicted proteins | sample BioMet10_FD_194415 | JGI IMG/M metagenome (GOLD analysis project Ga0268356, IMG submission 194415) | Sewage microbial communities from Oakland, California, United States - Biofuel 10 (PacBio Assembly) | ecosystem: Engineered > Wastewater > Sewage > Unclassified | place: USA: California | collected...
GCAAATCATTCCGTAAGATTGGCAATCATATTCTTTACGGCAAAAGAACTTGTTCGTAACCACCACCCATCAGATAAGTGATACCGCAACTGGAACCGGTAGCCGCAACTACACATCCGCAAAGAGCAGACAGTCTGCCTAAACTTTGTTTGATATAAATCGCAGTCAGGTGGCTTAACATCAGCGCACGAATCAGTTCTTCTTCCGAATTGTCGTTTTCTTCAGCAAAAACAGCCACCGGAAGTGTAGCCGAGATTCCCTGGTTACCACTACCTGAATTACTCATTACAGGAATCATCGCTCCTGCCATACGAGCATCGCATGCAGCAGATGTGTATGATAGAATATGCGCAAACGTGTTATCGCCCATAATGTGGCGCTCCATTTTACTTTGCAGAGTTTTTCCCAGTCCGTGTCCGTAATCACCATCCAGAGCAAGTTCGGCAGCAGCCATATTCAGTCGTTTGCTTTCAAGAATAAAGGCGATCTCTTCCAAAGGCGTTTCCATCGGCAAAATCATAAACTTTACGCAAGTTCAGTTCCGGATCATGTTCTGATTTCTCAGCAACAGAAGCCGTACGTTTATCCAGAAGAACCTTATCATCAACAGCCAGGTAAACAAAATCTTTATGTCCGCCAGAGATAATAGGCAGTTGAGCGTTTACCTTCTGCTTCGCAAACAACTTCAATATAGAGTTTTTCTTCAATATTTTCTTTTAGGGAGATGTGGATGGCCTGCTGTTCTATTAGCTGTTTGCCTCGTTCCACATCATCGGGGGTACAATCCTTCAGGACTTCCAGTTCATAGGAAGGCTTACCAATCAACGCACCAAGTGCAATTGCTATTGGCAAACCAATCATTCCTGTACCTGGAATTCCCACGCCCATCGCATTCTTTAAAATGTTTGCGCTAAGATGAGCTTCAATATTAACCGGAAGCGTACCCAATATTTCGGCGGCTTTAGCCACACAAAGCGCTACCGAGATAGGCTCTGTGCAACCAATTGCCGGAACAACCTCGCGCTTCACCAGCGAGATAATCTGTTCTTTTTCAACTTCGTGAATATTCATTAATCTCAAAGTGATTTTTTTGTTAGATAAGAGAATTTATTTTTTGCTTTTAATGCGATACAAAATTAAATAAAAATTCCGAATTTATACATATAAATCTTAAAAAAGGGGAATTTACTAATCAATATAGTTAGGATTAGAAAGGAATATCTATTCCTTTAATCGGATTTATATATAATACCACCTTTTATGATTTATATCTAATAGATTCATGCAAATAGACATTCTTATTAGATATAAATCACAAAAAGATCTATTTTTATTGTTTTATTAGATATAACTAATAGAAACACATAGATAGAAATATTATCCTTGATAACAAAATGAGAGAAAGCTTAAACATTTCTAAATATAGTCATTTTTAATTTACATGTTTTGGAGAATAATTCAGGCTTTCACTAAAGGACTTCATATTCTTGTTTCCCTGAAGATGAAGAAAGCAATTTTAATTTATTAAAATCTCCAGATTCTATTTTCTCTATTAACTTCTTCTCAAAAAGAGGCATATCATCTTTAATTAAAAGTCTATTATTTGGCCAAATATTACTAAAAAAAACAGAGTCACCCGCAACTTTCTTTTCAATTTCTTCTAATAACAAAGGAGTAAAATCTTCAAATCTCTTTATTGGCTTGACCAAATTACCACCAATAACCCTTTCAGTAATATAAAGGTTATTTAATAAATTATTAATTATTTGAAAAACTAGTATAAGTTCTTCTTCTGTAGGTGCTTTTATCTCATGAATTGAATCATTTCCTATAAATCTGACAGCATGTAATCTATCTCTATCATCTTTTGTAATAAAACCGTCCTTAAATAATTTATTAATTTTTTTATCAAGAGTTTTTTCTTTAATCTCCTTATTTGAACAAACAACTTCTATTACAGCCCTAAAACCAGCTGAGGCCAAATTTAAGCAATCATTATTTAAAGCCTTTATAGACTCTTGATAAATAAGCCTTATTTTAGGGGGTATATAATATACATTTTTGATACTATCAACCTTATCTTTTTGGGGATATACAGAAGTTTCAGAATAATATTCAGGTTCCCCATTGCCATCAATACGTAACATATCATCACTAGAGCACTCTTCTAAAAACGATATATTATTACATCCAAGACATTGAACTATCATATAATCCGTATCAGAATTATAATCTTCTTCTCTTATTTTAAGCCGTCTACAAGCAAGTATTTTATGATTTCTATCCCCCTTACAGCTGCAGCAGTTAGTAACAATTATTTTACCTTCTGTATTTTTTATTGCCATATATAATAATTTAAATTACAAATTAAATTAACGCAAAGATAATAGGTTAAAACTCAACAAAGTTAATCTAAAAGACTATTTTATGAAATTATTTAGTAGGAAAATATATAAAAAAGATATATACTATAACTCCCATATCATAGTCAACAATTTCTCCCGAGCGAAACAACCCCAACCCTCCAAAAATCTCCCGCCAATAAATAAAAAAAACAACTAGACAATTCAACCAAAACGACCTTATATATTTTCAAAACATATAGTATAAATTCTGAGAAATAAAGTTACCTTTGCGCCATTTATTAATCAAAATAAATTTAATGCTACGAGAAAGAACTATCAAGATACACGAAAAGGAGTATCTATCCGATGCACTGAAGCGCGAAGGTTTGCAGCTCTTCCTACTAATTGTGTGATTAACAAGGTGCTTCCGGGACTGGGGGCTACTTACTGCGAACTTACCTCTACCAGCGAAAGTCTATCATCATTGAACCTAATGTGCCGGTTATTGTGGATAAAGCAAAGAAGCACAAACATACGCTGGCTGTTCATAAAGGGGTAATGGTGCAACATATAACAGATTTTCTTGAAAAGAACGGGAAGCAACATTACAAGATTCTCACCACTCCAGAGAGTTTCCAAAAAGTGAAGGAGGCTATGGAAGCGCTGCAGATTGATATGTACAGCGAATGCTTCATGTTGTTCGATGAATGCGAAAAGCTGGTGCAGGATGTTGATTACCGCGATACTATCCGCGAACCGATGAATGATTTCTTCCTTTTCGAATCGAAAGCGATGGTTTCTGCTACTACCAATTGTTGCCAATGATGAACGATTTGTGAATCATGGTTTCAGGATGCTACGCATTGAGCCTGCTTACCAGTACAAAAAGAAGATGCAGCTTATCACAACAAATAATATCTGCGAATCGCTTTCTGAATTACTGGGACGACTGAGGCTGAACAACAGATCGCGGGTATGTATCTTTGTGAATTCTATTGATACCATCGATTCATTGTTTATTGATATCCCCGATATTCAGGATTCTTATACTTTCTGCAGTGAGGAAGGAACTTTTAAGCTGTGGAAGGCAGGTAAGAGAAAGAAGTCTACTATGATTGATGAACTGATGCCGTTTAACTTCTTTACAAGTCGTTTCTTTTCGGCGGTTGATATTATGTCGGACGTTGCTCCGCATGTGATTATGATTTCGGATATGTACGGTGCTCCGCAATCGGCTATCGATCCTAAAACGGAAGCAATACAGATATACGGAAGATTCAGGAAAAGGGGTTCGGAGTTTTACTCACATCTGCAGTATTCGTCCCACTCTTGATTACAGGAGCGAAAAAGAGATTGACAGTTGGCTGGAAGGTGCCGGGAAAGTATACAATAGCTGGAAGCAGAGTTTAAGAAGTACTTCCAATGATGGTGAACGTACTCTGCTAAGAGAGGCAATGCTCAATAACAGTTACCTTCCTTATCTGGACGACAAGGGAAACCCTGATCCTTTTCTGATTGCCAATCTTTATGAGGCAGAGAAGGTAAAGTCACTCTACACCTACCCTTCTAATCTTTATGAGGCTTACAAAAGTTCTCATTTCTTTGATGTGGATATAGCTCAGGAACAACATTTGTTCAGTGATGACGACCGACTTGCTTTGCATCGTCAACGTACCCGCAAGGGACGTTTTGCTGTGCTTGCTTATGCGTTTCGAAGCGCTAGAAAAGCTTAGAATGAATCCTGCAGAGAAATCACAGAAAAAATACCAGCATTTACTATCACGATTAATATCCAGCAAGGAGGACAGAACTCTTTACGAGTGTTACGAGAAAATGGGTAGTAGCTATATCCGCGAGAAAATAGACTTTAACCTGAAAGCAATGGAACGCTCTATTGACAAGGTGAACGATAATATAATCAAGAACTCCGGACCTATGAGAAAGTCTATCCACAGGATGTTTGATGAAAGTACGCTTTATTCGAAAGGTGAAATAAGTGCTATTCTGACTCAGGCTTACAAGCGAAAAGGGTTATTTGTTAATAAATCTATATCGAGCACAGAAATCAAGCGTTGGTATGACATAGAAACAGGTCCGTGGGCATGGTTTCGACAAAATTAAACTACTGAAAAAGAGGTATTAAACACTTTTTAACTCCGAAAATCAGTCTCAAAACAGTAAAAAGCGGAATAGTTTTCCGTCTTACTATTTTACTTTTAAAGATAACATTCTGATTACTAGGCGCGGGCATTTTTGTTTCACCCCGTAAGAAAACAAAAAAAAGGCATAGTTGCCCGCGCACTTAAATATTACTTATTTGAGCTCTGAAATAAAAAAAGTCCAGGTCTAATCCACAAGACCCGGACTTTTTCAATTTAATTCTCAGATAATCCTATATACCAGGATTCTGATATTCAGCAGCCATTCTTTATCACATCAGTAAATGATTGTGGAATTGGACGAACTTTATAGTAATCGTCGTTGAAATATGCTCCAACATCTGGATTTGTTTCAGTAAGATAAGCTTTACTCAACTTACCTGTACGTTTCAAATCATAGAAACGAGTATACTCTCCGGCCAACTCTCTTGCACGTTCGTCAAGGATTGTCTGAATAGTAACACTACCTTGAATATCGGCAGCACCAGGCTCTTTTACGTACTTTATTAATATAAGCTGCAGCTCCAGAACCTCCATTGAGATACAAATCAGCTTCGGCTGCTATCAGGTATATTTCGGCCATACGCATTGTTATTGCAGAAGCATCACATGCGAAAGCGGTTCTTTGAAGCACTGATTACAGTAAAGTTGCTTGAGTTGAATTTATTAAGTGATGGATAGAAGAAGTAGAACGGATTCTCAACTGTTGATCCATCGTTCAGACGAGTATACGTCATCTTCACTGTCATATCATCGTTATACAAATCTTTGTAATCAATAACCAGGTAAGGAACATTCAGTTTATTTGATACAAGATCACTGTATGCAGCTTCCTGAGGACGAACAATTTTAATAGCCACGTCGCCTACGTTCACTTTTGATGAAGAAGTAACACTTGATGTACGGTCGTACATCTTCAGGTTATCTGCTGTCCACTGATATGCATTGTTTGCAGTCCACTCTGTCTGGAAGAATGCAGCATAACGAGGGTCAAGAGTATTATCTTTATTAACAAAGACATCCAGCAAATATTTAGAAGGCATAAACAAACCATCAGAATAACGTCCTATTTCTGTTTCATGTCCCTTGTAAAGAATAGCTGGGAATTTGGCTACATTTCCATAGAACAACTGGTAATCCTGATTGTGTTGCCACAAGTTTGTACTACCTCCGGCCTGTGAGAAAGCTACAGAATATAATGATTCCTTATTCTCCAGGTTGTTTGCATTGGCAAATACCTGATTAATGGTAGGATACATATAAGTAGCATACTTTGCACCACCTGATTCACAGTCGGCTATCAAAGCCTTACTTGTTTCAAGTGCCTCCTGAAGATATTCTGTAGTACCATATTCTTTTGTCTGCAAGCAAGCTTTTGCTAAAAGTCCCATTGCAGATTTACGCAATGCTCTTCCTTCTTCGCCCGGACGAGATATAGGAAGCCACTTAGCAGCAAACTCAAGATCAGGGATAATGGTTGTTTTATATATTTCAAGCGGCTCAGTTTTTGTTGGAGATAAATCTACCCCTGAAGGTAACGTTGTGTTTAAAGTTACAGCACCAAACTGTTCTACAAGGAAATAGTAGTAAAGCGCTCTCATATAATGAGCTTCTGCTACTAAAGCATTCTTTTCGTCGGTGCTTGCAAAGTCTGTTACGTTGTCTACACTTTCAATACACAGATTACATGCTCCGATACCATCATAAGCACCATTCCACTGATCTTTTGCATTATTTAATGAGATCTGCTGCTCCCTGACCATATTTGAAATAACCTTCGTAGGTTTTTGCATTCTGGCGAGAAGTCCAAAGGTCGGTTCCTGCTTCAGTAAGGAACATCATTCCGTTTTTACCGTAAAAATAACGTTGAAGACTGAAATAACAGTTATTGATAGCTTTTTGGTAACCATCTTTCTGAGATATCAGAATATTCATGGTAGAACCAGAAGGGTTTACTTCATCTAAAGAACAAGATGAGACCCCAACACTTGCCACAAGGATAGTTGACAGCAAGATTTTATTATATTTATTAAGTTTATTGAATTTCATGTTTTACTTAATTTTAGAATGTTACATTTACACCAAATACAAATTCTTTTGTCAAAGGGAAGTTATCAGATCCTTCACGTTCAGGATCCTGTCCTTTCATTTGCTTGTCGAATGCAAAAATAAATGGGTTATATGCTGTTGCATATACGCGAAGTTTCTCCATGTGTGCACTCTTCAATAAAGATTTTGGTAAAGTATAACCTAATGTAATATTCTTAATCTTGATAAAAGAACCATCTCTTAGAGCTAAAGAACTCCAGCCATAATACTGTGATGTTGAACTGTGAATTCCCGGACGAGGCAGGTATGCATCCTGGTTCTCAGGAGTCCAGTAACTAATGCCTGAAGGAGAATTCTCAAGACTGGTAGTTGGATTGTATCTTGTTATCAAATCGCTCTGTAACATCTGTCCGCAACGAGCCATCATAAAAATGCTAGCATCGAAATTACGGTATGTAAAGTTATTCTGGAAACCTAAGTACCAGTCAGGATTCTTTGAGCCTAAATACATCTTATCTTTTTCGCTGTATTTATGAACACCGTTATCACTAACATCGTTTCCGTCAACATCTTTAGTTATGATTGGGTTGGTAGCCAGTTTAATATCTCCCGGAACACAACCATACAATTTAGCCTCATCGGTTTCTGCTTCAGACCATATTCCTAAGTATTTATAATTATAGAATGCTCTGATTGGTTTTCCTTTGAATAATGATTCTGCAATAATATCTCCGTCAGGTAACTTCACAATCTTTTCTTTGTTTACTGTCAAAGTAGTAACAGTAGACCATGTGAAGTCCTTTGTAACAATATTCTGTGTATTAAGCATCACCTCAAGGTTCTTGTTATTGGTTTCACCAATATTCTGCCATGTATTGATTGGAGAGCCCCACATTGTTACACCGGCAGTAATAGGCAAAGTACGTTTAAACAACAAACCTTTTGTATTTGTGTTAGACAAGTCAACAGCAAGATTAATACGTCCGTTCAGGAAGCTAGCATCAACACCAATGTTTGTATTATATGATTTTTCCCAGCCAATTGATGGATTACCGTAAGGTGCGCTAAACTGTACAACAGGAGCATGCCTTAGATCCAAATACTACCGGATTAAGGAATGTATATACTGCTGTATTAGATGAATAAGCTCCCATACCACCAGAGTTACCGGTAATACCGTAACCTATTCTTAATTTCAGGTTAGACAACCAATCCTGGCTTTTTTCCATGAAAGACTCGTCGCTGATACGCCATGCAAAAGCTGCTGCAGGGAATGAATCCCACTTACTGCCAACTGCTAAATGAGATACGCCATCCCAACGATTAGACAAAGTAACGATATAACGGCCTTTGAAGTTGTAGTTTAAACGAGCTGCATAAGACATGGACTGTGTTTGTTTGAAATCGGAATCCAGACTTTGTTTCTGTGTTCCTGCTGACAGTTTCCAGAAAGACTGACTGGTTAATTGTTGTCCCTGAGCTGCAGCGTAGGTATATTCTGTTTGATTTTTAGACCAGGAAGTAACACCTGTCAAACCAAATTCATGATCTTTTGCAATTTTAAAGTTATAGTTTAAGATGTTCTCCCATTTATAACCGTAAGTAGCATTGTTGGCAATAGAAGCCAAAGGTTTGTTATATCCGGCTGTAATATTAGCTATAGACAGCGGACCAAAGAACATCCCTGTACGTGAATTATTAATGGTTGTTCCCAATACTGATTTGAAAGAAACACCTTTTACCGGAGTAAGCTCCAAAGTTCCGTTTGCAGTAATGTTTGTGCCTCTGGTATTATTTACATATTGGCCATCAATTTCATCCGACATAGGATTTTGCTGACCTGTAAGATATTCCGGATTGATTGAGCCATCCTCATTATATGCCTCTCCAAGTGGCACAAAAGTCAAAGCATTGACAAACACACTCTGGTTGCGTTTATTCTGATCTGTATAGGTGATATTTGTGTTGAATCCTGCCTTTGCCCAGCTAGAAAGCTTCTGATCCAGGTTAAGTCTCAAACCATAACGTAAACGATCATCACCTTTAAGCAAGCCTTGCTCATCATTATAGTTTATAGATGCAAATACCTGAGTCTTATCGGTACCTCCGGTTATTGATAAATTATAATTCTGATTGATTGATGCTTTACCTATCACTTCGTCTACGAAATCAATCCATTGGCCATTATCATAAGCACTTTGCACTTTAGGATCTGTAAAAATGGATGAGGTAAATTCAGGATAAGAGCCATGCGCTCCTCTATATGCTTCTCTTTTAAGATTCATATATTCATCACCAGTCATTCCCGATGGATATTTAGCAAAACCGGATACTCCGACATAAGCATCAAGGTTTACTGTAGTCTTGCCCTGAACACCTTTCTTTGTAGTGATTATAACAACACCATTAGCACCTGCAGAACCATAAATTGCTGTTGATGATGCATCTTTTAACACCTCAATAGATTCAATATCTGATGGATTTATCTGATTGTAACTTCCTGCAATACCGTCGATAATAAATAACGGAGAGTTATCTCCATAAATTGAACGGGTACCACGCAACTGGATATTAACATCGGCACCTGCCTGACCAGATGACTTTACAATATCCAAACCGGCAACCTTACCTTGTAATGCTTCCATAGCGTTACTTGTTGGGGCAACTGTAATATCAGCCGACTTTATAGAAGTAATAGCTCCGGTTAAATCACGCTTTTTCATTGTTCCATAACCAATTACCACAACCTCATCAAGATTTTGTGTAGTCGGCTCCATCTTAATCTCCAAATCCTTACCGTTACCTACTGTAACAGTCATAGCTTTATAACCAATGTAGGTTAATGCTATAAGATTCTTGCCGGAGGGTAAGTTCAAGGTAAAGTTTCCATCAATATCAGTAATAGCACCTACGGTAGTACCTTTTACTAAGACAGAAACCCCTGTCAATGTTTCTCCTGTTTTCTCATCAACTACTTTTCCTTTGATTGTTTTAGCTTGTGTAATAGTCTGAAGCGAACTCACACTCTTTTGCGAATTTCCTGCATAAGTTGAAGGCAATGCAGACATACATAGAACTGCCGATAGTCCAAAAACCAAATGGGTACGTCTAAAACGATAACCCAAGACGTCCATTGGTGGACACACTTTTTCTTTCTTGTTTTTCATTCTTTTGTTAGTTAATAACTACTAGTAAAACATTTATGTTTTATTTTCAACAATAGTATATTTTCACATATCTACTGTTGTATTAACATGACGGGGGCGTTTAACTAGTTGTACTCGGTTTCTGAATTTATAAAACAAGATTATAGTCCATAAAAAAAGCATTAAGACACCGTTCAAAAATTATTTGAGCGATGCCTTAATGCTTATATTCGTTCCTTTTATGCAAAAAGGATTTAACAAACAGAACTATTTTTTCAAATCAGGCCATTGTCCGTTTACAATAGGCACTTCTTTTAACTGCTTAGGATCAATCTTCATGTATTTAATACGCTGACGTCTCCAGGTATAAATAGCATGAATATAACCGTCGTTACCTTGTATTATGGAAGGATAAGAGTATTGACTTCATAGGTGAATCTTCAAGAACTAAGTGAAGCAAACCATTTCTTTCCGTCTTTTGATACAGCAATATTTAAAGGGTGTACGTGCACCTTTCTTTGCTCCTTTGGGTGGTTTTAACATGATTATAAATCAATACTGACGACCATCTTTCAATGTAACCGCATCTGTACCCGAGTTATTAGTTAGGAAGATCAATCAAGCTTCATCTCACTCCAAGTCTCACCTCCATCTTTCGACCATGCATCGGCTATTGCAGCCATTTAGAGAAGCGACAAAGAATCTGCAACGATCCATCTTTATGGAATAAGATACTTGGCTGAATAGCATTGATTGTCTTTCCATCATTGATAGGTTGTGTTTCGCGCCATGTCTTTCCTTTATCTTCTGTAAACTCAAAAGTGAACTTTCCAACCATTTCTTTCAGTACTTGTAGGACAAACTAACTTATTACCATATCATTACAGGTTTGTTTTTAATCGGTCCAAGAATATTCTTCGGTAACTCTTCACGCTTGAGTCCATGTTTTTCCTCCATCATAAGAGCGAATAAGGTAACCGGTCCAGTCGCCCACACTCTTTCCTATCTTAAAGAATAACAATAGTTCGCCACCGGGTACCTGAAAAAGTACCGGGTTATAGCATGCCTTACGCAAAGTATCACTCATTATACCATCTGCCACCTTTTGAGGAGCAGTCCATCCTTCGGCTGTTTTTCTGCATACCCAGATGCAAACATCAGGATTTCCTTCCTTTGTTCCTCCAAAGAATGAAGCAACAAGTCCGGTTGGAGTGTCGGCTATTGTAGCAGCATGTGCCGATGGAAAGAAGCTTTTTCGTAAAGGAACTCATCTTCTACAATTCCTTTTCTCCATGCGCCTAGACCTACATTCATATCAACACTGAATGAATAATCGCCCTGAACCAACTTCCCAACAAGTAAAGTTTCCTTCTTTTCCTAGATATTTCACGTCTTTGGCTTTTGAAACAGGAATACCACCCTCTTTTATCATTGCTTTATCCGAAGGTAAGTAAACTATGGCAGTTGTATTGGCAGGAATAGTGATATTCCAATCCAGATGTTTCAGATTCTTTTTCCACTTGCTCACCACTTTTCCGTAAGGAGTCATATAAGAAGCATCAACATCACTCAAATCCTGAATCTCGAAATTAGGCTTCATGATAATCTTCTTAAAGCCTGCTTCCTTTTCATCGGTTTTGATTCCGGCCATATTTTCGTAAAAGAATGGTATTAAATCGCCAAGCAGCATTACGTGATTCTTTGAGTTCATCTTTGGTCCGGCAGTATCACCGTTCCATAACTCCCAGATTGTAGTTGCTCCCTTTTTAACCATATATCCCCAGCTTGGGTATGTATCGTTAGAAGCCAAGCAGATATGCCACATCAGCACGTCCCATCTTGCACAATTCGCGCATAATCCATTGCGAACCTACTAATCCGGTACAGATATGTCCATTGCTTCCATTCATCACCTTATCAACAATCTGCTTGCTTACTTTTGCTACCAGATTATCGGAACCATACCAAATGCTAATGGAAGTAAGTTGGATGTTGCCGAGTTATTTCCGTAGAACAAGCTATCTGTATTGAAATATTTCTTGTTGAAGGCGTCTTTTACATTAGCAGCTATTGCATCAAACTCTTTTGCATCTTCAGTCTTATTCTGCAATGTTGCAAACTTACTCATCAAAGCAAGCATTTTATAGTAATAAGCTGTAGAAACCAACAGGCCGTCTGTCTGACGCTTCGGGTCTTTTGAGTGAATCAGTTCAGGAGATTCAGGTGGAACACACCAGTCGCCATATTCATCACGAGTCATAATACCCTCTCTCAGGTATTCCTTCTTCATGTGATCCATCCACTTTTTCATGGCATCATAGTTCTTCACGATAGGCTGAATATTTCCAAACTGTGAATAAACCATATCAGATGATAAAAGGAATACAGAAGGCCACGTAATATTATCTGTGTAATAGTTAAGATAAGAAGGTGCCACATCTGGAATACAACCATCTTCACGTTGCGCATCGCGGATATCGTCCATCCACTTACTGTAAAGTTGTCCGTTTTCCATAACAAAGCTTTCGCCAAGACAGCCTACAGCGCGGTCGCCCAACCAAGGCTGACGTTCGTTTCTCTGCGGACAGTCAACAGGCATTCCTTTGTAATTACTGACGGATTCCCCAGAAAGCATTTTTGTATATCTGATTAATGATAGGATCAGTGCAGCTGAATGAACCGAGTGTTTCCATTTCATCATTAACAACTTCGCCAACAAACTGATCTAATGAAGGCTTGTATTTGTATCCGGTTATCTCTACATATTGGAAACCATTATATACAAATTTAGGTGCCCACTCTTCTGTTCCTTGTCCTTTCAGGATATAAAGATTAGTAACCTTTGCATCTCTGAGAGGCTCCATATAAAGTTCGCCATTCTTCTGAAGAACTTCAGCAAAACGCAGGCGGATAGTATCACCGGCATTACCTTTCACTTTTATTCTTAACCATCCGGCCATGTTCTGTCCCATATCGAGAATATATCTCTTGCCGGGAAGTTCTGTATAGAAACAGGGTGAATTTTATCTACAACCTTCATACCTGCAGTCATTTCAGCACGAAGTGTTCCCGAAGGAAGGGTTACACGCTGTGCCGATTCCCATGAAGAATCATTGAATCCCGGTTCTGTCCAGTTTCCAAGTTCTTTGCGGGCATCATACACCTCGCCGTCATATTCATTATTGCTACGAATAGGACCATCTGCATTAATTTTCCATGAAGTATCACTTCCAACTACATCTTTTGATCCGTCGGTATATTCCATTATAAGTACCAAACGTACTTTTGGAAAGCCAAATGTAGGGATTTTATAGTTCTTGAAATTCTGACGCATGGTATAGAAACGTCCGTTACCAAGAGTAAACACCCAATGCGTTTGCTTTATCTTTCAACAAAGCTGTAACGTCGTAACTATTGTAAAGAGTAGTCTTTCTGTAATCAGTTGGTGCCGGTGCAAGAACACGGTCACCTACTTTCTGACCATTAATATACAATTCATATAATCCTAACCCGGAAATATGAACAGTAGCATGCGCTATTTTCTTCTTTGGAGTAAACTCCTTACGAAGATAACGGGCAGACATGCGCGAGAACTGAGTATCAGAATCCCATGGCATCAGTTTATCCAAACCAATCCACTGAGCTTTCCAGTCATTCTGTGAAAGTAATCCCATACTCCATTGAGCTGGTGTGCTCCAGGAAGATTCTCCGGCATTAGTAGTAACCTTTACTTTCCAGAAATATCGGCCATTACTTTTTAACGGCTGTCCGGCATAACTCACCCACTGAGACTGGGAAGACTTAACAATGCCGGAGTTCCATACATCTCCTTCACCGGCATTTAGCTTTTGCATGGAAGAAGCTACTAATATCTGATAAGAAAGCTGAGTCACTCCTCTTTCAGAAGAAGAAATGCGCCAACTAACACGAGGAGATTCTGTATCAATCCCTGTTGGATTGTTCAGCATTTCACAACGCAGATTGCTAATGCTGACTCCTGCAAAAGCCGCTACTTTCAGAGAAAGCAGACAAACAAGCAATAATAAGATTCTTTTCTTCGGCATTGTTATCTGGTTATTTATTTTTTATTCCACTTTTGTTGTGCATCTGGAAGAGATGTCCAATCTTGCTTAATATAATCCTTAGAAGAATCGACAGCAATAAGCACGCGATCGTTTCCGGCACGGTAACCGCTATCTTCAATAATTCGGTTACTTTATTATCAAACTCACCTGCATACTGTAATTCTCCGTTTGAAGGATTGAACCACCACACTTTCTTCTTCGCACCCGAAATCTTTGTAAGATCTATCTGTACAGGACGATTCGTATAGTTGTAAGCCAAAAGGTAATCATTTCCACGAGTTGCGATTACTCTTTCGTAACGTTCGCCATTTGTTCCAGCTATAATAGTCTGGTCTGGCACTCTATCAAAGTATGGGAAAGTAAGCATCAGGTTTTTCAGATATTTCATCTGGTTCATTCCCGGATCTTTCAATGCATCATACCATGGTTTAGTAGCACCGTAAGCTCCCCCTACTCCATTCTTCAACATCTGCATAATTGAATTATGTCCGTAAGTATGTCCGAATGAACCGGCAAAAACCGACCAGTATGCATAACGACGAATATCATTAGCATTCCATAAAGGTTGTGTGGTATCATGCAACCCCTGAGGAATTTCTTCGTAAACAGGTTCACCATCAATAGTTGGCTTCAAAGGCTTCATAGCAAAGCTCTTTTCTACATATCTCCAGTTATCCTCTTCTGTATTTTCCTGAATGGTATAATCTCCATCGCCAAATCGTTGACCGTAACGACGGTGACCTGACTGGAACATATTAAAATCTAACCACTTTTCATTATTAAACCAAACTGCAGAAGTTGTTCTTCCTCTTGGGTGGAAAGTCATCAGGTGATTTTCATCATTAGTTTTTATAGAATTGGCAAGTGTATTCCATACAGTTGGCTTCACATCACCACGAATATCTCCTCCGATAAACCAAACAATATTAGGATTATTCTTATAGCGATCTGCCAGGAATTTACCATAAACCTGCGCATCTTTTTCTGTTACCAGTCCTTTCTGAACAGGAGTTCCCCAAAGACACACCATACCAATATAAATGCCTTTCTTCTCAGCGGTACGAACAATATAATCTATATGGTCCCAATATCCGTAAACACCTTTTTTATCGATGTTCTTAAAATTAAAACCATCAGGTAAAGCCCATTGACCATAAGTATTGATTTCTGGAATAGTATGCATTAACATAATCTGAACCATATTAAAGCCTTTCTTGCTGCATTGTTCAAGATAATATTCCACTTCATCACGATCAAGACGTGCAGGCATAAGCCAGCCTGTATCACCTAACCAGAAGAACGGAGCACCATTAGCCTGTTTCAGATAACGTCCGCTTTCATCAACAACCAATTTTCCATTAGCCCATGGGATGTAAGTTTTAGGTTCGTTTTTCTGTGCTTTCATAGTACCAGAAACTCCTAAAAGGAACAAACATGCCATTGCAATGATCTTGTTTCTTTTCATCATTATTCTTTATTTTTTATAGATTATGTATTCTTTTCCTGCTTTGTTTTCAAATCATACAAATAAGTGTTCTTTATACTTATTCCTTCAAGTTTTGAAGGGTCGTGAACCAATGGTTTAGATACAGCAGGTACTGCATAAAGTGCATTCGGGTTTTCACCTTTGGCTTTCGACAGACCGCTACCTTTAAGCGGAGTGAGTGAGCGCAAGCGGCAATTACCTCCAAGGCAAGACTTTATTACAACACGATCAATCTCTCCGTTTTTCCAACTGATATTCAATTCAAATCCACCGCGGGCAATCAGTCCGTTTATGTGCCCTTCTTTCCATAATGAAGGCAACGCCGGGAGTAGATAAATGAAACCGTCGTAACTCTGCATCAACATCTCTGCAATTCCGGCAGCACAACCAAAGTTTCCATCAATCTGGAAAGGTGGATGAGCATCGAACAAGTTCGGATAAGTGCCACCCTTTTTCTTTTCATTGCGAACCAATGAAAGTTGGTTTGTAATTAGCTTATAAGCATGATCACCATCCAGCAAACGTGCCCATAAACAAACCTTCCATCCCATTGACCAACCTGTAGAAGGATCGCCACGATGAATCAACGATGTGCGGGCAGCTTCAAATAATTCAGGAGTGCGGTAAGGAGATATCTGATTACTTGGGAATAATCCGTAAAGATGTGACACATGACGATGAATATCCTGCGGATCATCCCAATCGTTCATCCATTCCTGTAATTGTCCCCAACGGCCAACTTGCATTGGTGCCATTTCATTCAGTCTTTGTTTCAGATGAGATGCGAAATCAGCATCAACACCCAGTAAGCGCGAAGCTGAAATAATTTCGTTCCAAAGATCGAAGATTAATTGATTATCCATTGTACAACCTGCAGCAGTAGTTGCTTCTCCGTTACTTCCGGCATGAACATTCTCAGGAGAGTTTGAAGGACAAACAACCAGCCAGTTATGTGATGGTTCCTTAACCATAGTCTGGTCAAAGAATACAGCTGCACCTTTCATTATTGGATATATTCTCTTTCAAGAACTTTATATCCCCGGTATACAAATAGTGTTCCCAAAGATGGCGGCATAACCATGCACCACCAGAAGGCCACATTCCAGAAGGCGCTTTATCCAAAGCTCCTGTTACTCTCCAGATATCTGTATTATGATGCAAAACCCATCCATCGGCACCATACATTACTTTAGCTGTTTCCTTACCACTTTCAGAAACTTCCTTTTACCATGTTAAACAATGGTTCATTCAGTTCTGTGAGGTTGGCCACTTCCGATGGCCAGTAGTTCATTTCAGACATTGATATTGCAAGTATACTTGCTATCCCAGGAAGGCAATAGTTTATCGTTCCAGATTCCCTGAAGATTGGCAGGTTGTCCACCTGGTTGAGAAGAAGAAATCAGCAGGTAACGTCCGAACTGAAAATAAGTTGCCACCAAATGAGCATCGTTTGTCTGTGCAAAGTTTTCTACTCTCTTATCGGTAGTTAATTCCATCTTGTTTGTTTTCTCCAAGATAAAGAGAAACCTGTCCATGTACTTTTTAAAGATAGAAACATGTTCTTTGAACGATGTAGCATAATCTCTGTTCAGTGCCTTCTCAAGAAAACTCTTTGCCCGCTCTGCAGAAGTGCCTGATATATCTTTGTAATTATACAAATTAGTTCCTATTGAAACATACAAAGTAGCTTCATCTGCACCTTCAACAGTTACGGTTCCATCTTTATACTGTACTTTTCCATTAACAGCCTTAACTGTCAGTCTCCCCTGAAACTCTACTTTTCCTTTTAATCCTTCATGCCATGAAGATACACCCGAAAGAGGTTACACTGTTTCCTTCTGTATCTACAACAACATCCTGATGAGGAGAAGTAAAGAATGCATTAAAAGTTATTTTCTTTGCAGCATCGGCTGATAAGCGAATCATTATAACCTGATCAGGAAATGAAGTTATCATCTCTCTTTTATAGCGAACGCCATCCACTTTATAGGAAACAAGTGCACGGGCAGAATCGAGACTTAGTTCTCTGTAATAATCTGTATAACGTGAATGTCCCGGGAAAGGCAATACGCAAATCTCCAAATGTCTTGATATGGCATACCGGAATTTGTATTAGCCATAACCTTTTCAGTAGCCAATGTCTGAGCTTCCAGATATTTACCTGCAAAGACCAGTTCTCTGACTTTTGGTATATATTGCAAAGCTTCCGGATTTGCATTGTTATTCGGACGACCGGCCCATATAGTTTCTTCGTTTAGCTGAATTTGCTCTACAGAAGGAGTTCCGTAAACCATTGCACCTAAACGACCATTTCCTAAAGGCAAAGCTTCAGTCCATACAGAAGCTGGTTTATCATACCACAATTTATATCCTGCCGCTTCTGCATAAAGAGACAGAAACAGAGATGAAAACAGGATAAGAAATCGGATAGACGACTGAAATATGTATTTTTACGATTCATTTGTTGTTGGTTATTTAATGAAGAAAAAGATATTACTTCAGTGTATTCAGAAGTTTTTCCAGTTCTTCAAAAGAGCGCATAGCATTCTTTGGAAGCTTTTCTCCTTTGTCTCCAAAGCTATACATGTTCTCTTTCGGTTCTATTGTTACTTTGCTTTCATCTAGCATTTGTTTCTTCAGATTGAATGCATCGGCAAAGAAATTATAAACAGCGTTTCTTTTATTGGACCAAAATCGTGTCCTTCGGCTGGCAGGTGAACGTTTGTTACTTTATCTGTTGCGCCGTAAAAGTCATAAATGCGTTTGATATATGGAAATTCAAGAGTTGGTAACAGTACTGGTCCAATCTTGTCCGTCGGATACAATCAACATTGGCTTCGGAGCATTTGTAGCAGGCTAGTTCATGCAGCAACTGTTCCTCCGCAAGAATAGAAAACTGGTAGTCCAGCTTTCACAAGGACATCCCCCGTCAAAGTGAGACGACAGACTTACAACCGGACAAAGGGCTGTGTATCTCTGATCGAGAACAGAAAGAAGTACTGTTTGAGAGCCGCCGCCGGAACCACCATTTACTCCAATTCTTTTCTTATCAACATCTTTACGATTATACATAAAATCGAGAATACTAATTCCATTCAAAGCCTGAATAACCTGAGCTGCACTTTTGCGATGTGCTTCTCCGGGGAATTGCAACATAGACTCGCCCCATGCAAAAAGATCATAATCCACACAAATGGCTCCCATTCTAGCCAGAGTGGCCATGCGTTGTTGTTGGTCCTTTCGATATCGCCCATCAAGGAAATGCCCATTCGGACAAATTATTAATGGGAACTTACCCTTTATTAAAGGTTTATAGATTGATCCGCAAACATACAAGCCTGGCAAAGTTTCCAATGAGAAGTTCTGTACAGTATATCCGCTATAGATTCTTTCCTTTGAGATTACCGGCTTAGCATTAACTCTTGCCTTCAGTAGAGGATCAATAGCCCAAACGTTCTCTTACCTCTTTACGCAAACATTCTTTTCTTTTGTTCCATTGCACCGAATCAGCGTAAAGAGAATTAAGATACTTAATCATTTTCACTCCGTCTTCATCCTGTACGGCGGGCATACTCGTAATTCTTTATTTTATAAAGATTATCCCCCTGTTTCACAAACTTGTAGTCGAAAGGAGCAAGCACATTGTTCAGACTTTCTTCAACTGAATAAGAACGAATACGGGAATCTGCATAATCAAGCATCTTACCGTCAACAGTTACATCAGTCCATTTCAGACGTACATTAAAGTGCTTTGAAATTTCCATTAAAACATCTTTTCAATGGTCGCTGATATTTATGGTCTGAATCCTGCTGAGCAAAAAGAGTAGCTTCCTGAAAGCACCAATGCTGTTGATAATATAATGGCTTTTATATTCATGTAATTATATCGTTTAATTAAAAGAATGGTTTATTCTTTAATTGTAATATCTTCTTTGGTAAATTACACTCTCTTTATCCATAATCAAAGGCAATCTGTTAAAACAATTATTCATAAGTACAGTACCTTTGCAATTACCGCCTAAAAGAAGAATGAGCGACTTACCTAATACAGGGAAACATCCCTGAATAAGTGATTCTTTCGAGTCTGTAAGTTTAATAAAAGGCGAATCTGCATTTGGACTCATACTCTTTACGCTATTTATTTCCAGATTTTCTGAATTAGATATTTTGAACGGTGCTCCTATCTTTGAATCAACACGAACATTATTCAATACCAGATTCTTAACCATATCAGCTTCAAGTCCGGTATTGGACTGGATATTGATATTGTTAAGCGTAACATCTGTTATAGGCATTTCTTCAATACCAAGTATTTTCACAGCACTATTAACCAGCGTTCCGGTAAGATTGATATATGAATATTACGGAAAATCGGAGTACGATCTGATACAGGTTCTTTAGGCATATTACTGTAAAACAGATTAAGCACAATGGCTTCTGTTTTTATATTCTTCATTACAATGTTATCAACACGTATCTCTTCTACAATACCTCCACGTCCACGAGAAGATTTGATGCGAATACCTCTGTCGGTTCCATCAAAAACGCAATTGGAGATAGTAACTTCCCGAACATCACCACTCATCTCACTACCAATAACTACACCTCCGTGTCCGGCAAGCATTGTAGCAGTTGGTTATTGTTATATTCTCGCAAGGCACTCCTAATTGGCGTGCCTGCAAATCACGGCCAGATTTCAAGGTAATACAATCATCGCCAACAGATATATGACAATCGGAGATATGTACGTTTTTGCAGGATGAAGGGTTTATTCCATCCGTATTTGGAGAAGGAGGATTATCAATGGTAATTCCTTTTACAATAACGTTATCACAAAACTCGGGATTAACAGTCCAGAACGGCGAATTAATAATTCTAATTCCCTCTATTTTAATATTCTTGCATCTGATTGGCTGAATAAATGACGGACGGAAAAAGCGACGATCGAGAACTTCTTTATAATCTTCGTTGGTAACTTTAGATAGATTCAGATCCTTATTGGCGTTATCCCACATTGTCTGATATTTATTCAAATCACGAACACCGTTTTTTTGAAGATCTACCAGAAGACGGTAGAACTCAGTCCACCATTTTTTACCTTGTCCGTTAATAGTTCCTTCTCCTTTAATGGTTATATCATGCTGATCGACAGCATAAAATAATGGAGAAAAACTCTTCATCATTACGCCTTCATACCTCATATCTACAAAAGGCAGATAATCATCAAAGTTATCCGAGAATAATAACGTAGCACCCGTTTCAAGTTCAATAGTGATATTACTCTTTAACTTTATAGCTCCGGTAAGGTAAGTACCCGAAGGAAAATAAAGAGTACCTCCCCCATTGGAAGAAAGTCTCTCTATTGTTTTATTTATTAATTGAGTATTTAATTTTTTGCCGTCGGCTTTTGCACCGGCTTTTAGCATATCAACTCTCTCTGCAAAACAACATTTGTGCAAAGAAATACCATCATAAAAAGCAAAAAACAATGCTTTATCTTCATGTTTTCAAAGTATAAAGTTACTAAATATTCACAGTAAAGGTTTGTTTACCGCTTTCCATAACTCGTTTTTCCTTATTAGGAAGAATAATTGTAGCTGAGCAGTTTACAGGAACCTCAACATTCATGGTAAAGACTCCATTTTCAACTTTCCAGTTCACAGCTACTTTACCATAAAGGGTATTGTAGGAAGCAGAAACATACTTTAGATCGCCCACAACCTGAGGAGCAATTACCAGTTTTTGGAATCCCGGTTCACTTGGAACAGGCTGAATGCCTGCCAACCATGCATAGAACCATTCATCAATTTGTCCCATCATAAAATGGTTCCACGAAGTTCCTTCTCTCGGATCCCATTGTTCGGTCAGTGTTGTAGCACCAAACTTAACCTGGAAACCATATCCCGGTGCATCTTCATGATTATTCATCTGATACATCACATCATTCAAACCATTTCTTGCAAGTGTCTGGAAAAGGTAACGGTTACCTACATCACCAGTAGTTAGTCGGTTACCATGAGCTTTTATATCTTTAACCAGATTAGCCAACACATCAGCTTTATATTGCGGTTCTACAATATCCAGAAACAGAGGCAAAGCATTGGAACACTGACTACCATTACCGTATTGGCGGGTTGCAGCATTAAAGAACTTATCGTTATATGCCTTCTTAACTTCCTTAGCCAATTCTGCATAATGTGCTTCGTCTTCTTTATTGCCAACCATGGCTGCCGCTTTGCTTAAAAGTTGGATATCCCATAAATAGTGAGCTGTTCCAACTAAAGAGATTGGAGTATTACGGGAAAAACCGGCTTTCTTGCCATCGTAATCATACCAGTCGCCCAGTCCATGAGAAACAATATGATTATCAGCACGTGAAGTCAGATAATCTACATAACGTTTCATGGTTGGATAATATTTTATGATTAGGGAATTATCACCATAATAGTCGTAATACATCCATGGAAGAATTACGGATGCGCTACCCCACTCTGGAGAATCCTGAAAATCGCCGCCAAACTCTACATACTCTGGTGCAATGCTAGGCACTAATCCGTTTGAATGCTGAGCATCACACATATCCTGCATAACTTTAGGAATAAATTTAGTCAGGTTATAGTTAAAGAACAACCCAGGACCATTAAGATGTGTCTCTTCCAGCCAACCAAGTTTCTCTCTATGCGGACAATCGGTAAACACTCCCTGCATATTACTTCTCATCGCCATACAAATAATGCGGTGAGCATCATTGAATATTTTGTTTGAGCAATTAAATTCGCCAACCTCTTGGGCTGAGTTATATACAAAACAAGATTGTATTTTCTTTAAGAGTGGCAAATTGCTGTTTGCTTTATCATCTTTGAGGCGGGCACCTTCCACCTGAATATATCTGAAACCATAGTAAGAGAAACGAGGATGCCAGTATTCATCACCTTCTCCTTTAAGAGTATATTCATAATAATGCTTGCTACCTGTATTCTTTGGCTGACAGTGCCATCTGGATTCAAGTGACTTCACCAACAGTAAGGACGGATAGTTGTTCCTCTTTTACCATTTACTGTAATCTCCGGAAAACCAGACAAGTTTTGTCCCCATGTCCAGCACATATTTATCAGAAAGCTTATTGACACTCTTCACACCATAGTGCTCCATGATCTTTACCGAAGGAGCTTGCTGCGGACGAAGTTCTCCTTTTGGAGCACTTTGAACAACTACCGGAAACCAGCGACTATCATTAAATCCTGGCTTATTCCAGCCTTCTTGTTCCAGGCATGCATTGTAATCTTCTCCACCATAAATACTATTGAATATAATGGGGCTGAAAGAATATTTCCAGTCGGCACCGGAAAGAATCTCTTTTGTTGTGCCATCTGCATAGCTAACAACCAGTTTAAAGAACAAAGTAGGAGGTCCGAAACTAATCTGCAACTTACGGTAACGACCACCGCCTTGCACATTGTAGAAACCATTTCCTAATAATATTCCAATAGCATTGCCACCTTTTCTTAAGTTGGCTGTAACATCGTAAACATTATAATAAACAGTCTTATCATAATCACTAATCAGAGGAGTAAACTCACCATCCCCTACTTTCTTTCCATTTAAAGAAAACTCATAATGCCCCAGTCCGCAAACATAAGCAGTAGCCTGAGTTACCTTTTTATCAGCATTAAATGAACGACGCAGATAAACACTTTGCTTGAAGCAGAATCAATAGCTGCCCATAAAGCTTTATTCTCCGGTTTCTTTAATACAGTAGAATGGAAATGTCTTCCCGAAGGTAAGTTTGCTTTTTCACGTGAAATAAATCCAATCCACTTTGCATTAAGGAAAGCAGTTGAAGGAGCAAGACGAAATTCTGCTTTCCCTGCTCCATGATGATGGTTTGTTATTCTCATCCCAAACCATCACTCGCCATACATATTTTGTTGTACGTTCTAGTTTTTTAGAACCTGAATAAGGAACCAGCTGACTTTTATTGGAAACAATTTTTCCTGAAGTCCATACAAGTTCATTTCTTCCATTATCAACATTATAAAGTTCTATTGCATAAGCCGACTGACGCGTTCCATTTACTTTGGATTGCAGTTGCCATCCAAAGCGAGGATGCTCAGTATCAATTGTCAAAGGAGCTTCAGACAATTCACAAGTCATCTTTGTAACCTCAATCCCTCTTGCAAAAGAAGGACATAAAGCTATTATCAGACTAAATAATATGATAATCCGGTACTTCATTGATATGCTTTTGCTATTGTTATAATACATTTTCACAAACAATCTTCTTCAAACGATCTGATTTTGCGACTTCTTTTCCATTGACAAATATACGTAATCCTTTTCCAAGATGGTATTTACTACCGTCTTTATCCCACATTATAGTAATGTTCTTACCATGATACAACACATTGTCAAGACAGAACCAGTTCCATTTTCCTTCAGGAATCAATGGATTGACTTCTATTGTGTTATCCGTGCGAGGGCGAAGACCAACAAGTCCGGTAATAATTAAATCATTAAAGGTTGAGTGGTTATAGTAACGACTTCTTTCCTGATCTCCTTTTAACCATGCTCCTGTTACTTCGTCAAGGTATTCGCCTACATAAGGACGGCCACGGTGATATTGAGATTCAACATAAAGTTCCATCAAATGGAAATAAGTACTGTCATTCAAGACTGTCTGCTTGTAGTTATTCATAAAGTTAGCCATTGCAGTCATAGTCTGAGCTGTTGCGAAAGGCCATATTGCTCCATCCCACTCACATTTGCAGCAACCTGCCATACGGAATAACGGATGGCGACGTTCTGCTGTAGTAAGTCCGTAAGGAGCAAGGAATCCACCTTCATCAGTTACTTGCTTCCATGCCAAATCGTATTTATTAGCATCCGGAAGATTAAAGTACCAAGGAATATAACCAATTGCTTCACGTACATTAGCTAATGAATCGGTACGATAAGTTTCGAAGAATCCGTGTTTCACAGCTCCATAATTTATTCTCAACCAAATTCTTTATAGTATCTGCTTTATGTTCGTAAAGTGCAGCTTCATCTTTCTTTCCGGCAAGCAAAGCCATTTGTGACAAGCCTTTGCATTACCAAACATATAACTATTAATAGTTGGACGAGCATATTTTTTCTTTCTACCACCACTGATAGATTCTTCCATACCATCCTGAACATCTCCCTGCCAGAATAATCCTGAAGATAAACGATGAGTACATTTCCCAACGTTTGTATTCGCTTTCCAGATCAGGAAGCATATCGAGCATATATTCCTTATTACCGTTTACTTTGTAACGGTTAAGAATTGCATCGGCAGCCCATGAGCTGAAAGTTGCAAGTTTCTTCATTGGCTGACCACCGTTTCCACGGAACCATACATGAATATATTGATCAAGATACTTCTGGTCGCGCAACCAACGTGATTCATAAATATGATGACCGAAAGCCGAAGCTATAAGATTATACTGATCGGCATAAGTACGCGGAACAAGGAACTCTGTAAATGCATATCCTACAGGAGTTTGTTTCAAGTGTTTGCGCAATGTCCACCAACGGTAATAGTACATCTCTTCAAAGTTCTTCTGAGGGCATTCAAACAATGGAATATTTTCTTTCATCCATTCGCTTGCCTGAGCATTTGGAATGGCCTGAGCAATATTCTCATCTTCCATTCCATTGAAGTAATCAACGTAATGACTGAAATTATCATAACTTAGAATAACAGAAGTTTTAGGATTAACAGCTGTTGTTTTTACATCTTTGATATAATATGCAGCCATTGGATCTTCGGCACCTGCATTTGGTAAATCGTAATCCTGATCTGCCGGAGTTTCCGGAGTAGGGAAATTACGAGGTGCACCTGTGCGGAATACTACTCTTTCTATAGAATGTACCGGAGCAAAGAACATACGTACTCCTACTCTTTTACCATCAACAGTTACAGTAATACTACGGTTGGCTACAGATAGAAGAGCTTTTACGTCATATACTTTGCCGGCCTCGTATTTCATCATGTTCGAGAAACGAGATCCACCTTTTGCACGGAAGAAAACTGTCAGGAGTAAGATCCAGACGAGAGCATGCAATGCCGTTTTCATCAAGGAATTCAATTTGAAGTGTACCTTTGTCAGCCTGATCTGCCATCATTTTGAATGAAACTTCCAGTTCTGAAGTTGCAGGAATCTTACGCTCTACTTTAGCAAAATCGAAAGGATCTTTATCTTTTAAAGTAAGCCAGTTGGCTCCGTTCTTATTTTCTATTGAAACAGGTGCCCAGATTGGAGAATAGATGTTCCATTCTGTCAGTTCATTGATTGATTTATATTTATCAAAGTTATCATCGGCCTGAGTCAGGGCATTTTGTCGGATAGGAACCTGGAATAGATGAAACCCAGATATCTTCCTTATTCATGCTATATGCCACCCAAAGGTTACCATCGGCAGGAACGCCATTGCCTTCCTGAATACCGCGAACATATTGCGGACCGTATGACTTATAATTTCCACCATAACGCATTGGAGTAATTTCACCCTGAATAAGATTCAGTGTTGTATATTCCAAACCATCAATACTAGTAGAAATAGCAAGCGGCCAGCGGAATTCTGAAGGATTATAGATAGTTGCATAAGTACCGTCAGGTCAAGTCTTTGTCCCCAGATCTTAGCATTACTGTTTACAAATCCTTTTGCACGTTCTACAGGTTCAAGCCAGGTATTACCGCCATCCTTACTGATTGAAGTAAGTGCGTGTTTCCACTAAACAAGCAATATTGCCATCTGGCAAATGATAATAGCAGAATGCTTTATATTCTTTCTTCAACGGAATAATAGGATCGTTACGATCTGACTCCTCTACCCATTGCATGCGATAAAGCGGATTATCAAGAATTTCCTGACAAGCTGCTACAAATTTCTTATCCTTACTCTTTGTAAAGAATGGATAGTTGGTATTTGATTCGTTGAAGGCATGATTGTAATGAATGAAATAGATTGGCCCGAAAGAACCATCTTTCTTGATTTCTCTAACCACACGACCAATGCCATTTCCATCGTTCGGATCATCTTTCTTATCTAATGCCACGCCATAGAATCCCATTGCTAAAAGTTTGCCCGACTTTGAAACATAAAAGCCTACCCGCTGGTGCATAATAGCAATCAGATTCTTTGCCACACCTGGATAATCTGGTTTTGTATATCCATCGGGAACATTATATGGAGGGAAAAGAACTACCGGATTTGTCCAGTTGTATCCATCCTTAGAAGTCATTAAAAGAGTACGTGAAGATGGTACATGCTCATCTTTCGGGTCCGAAAGATAATGCATATAGAACTTTCCTTGCCAGTAAGCCATCATCGGTTGATGATTGTATGTCCAGCCATCACCGTTGGAAACATTGGGATGCTCGCGGTTAGCCCGCATTACCTGAATGTTATGTACTCCTACTACCGGAGAAAGCTGACCATCATGATATGCAGGATTAGAAAGTTCTGTTACCTGTATAATGAATCTTATTCTGTGCCGCGCCAACTGTTGTCAGAAGAAAAGCTGATGCAAGCGAACATATTGATTGAGTAAATCTATTCATTTTAATTTAGCTATGTTTTACTTTTCTGCGTATTTATATCGAAAGTCATTATGTGACTTTGAAGCTCATTAAAGAGAGTATGTTTATTTACGTGCCTTTAATAGATTAGTAACTTCAGAACGTGGAACTTTAATAATTGTTCCATGTTTATGCCCTTCCGGAACACTTACTTCATTCGTTTTATCCTGAAAATGAATAAAATCTTTTGTTTTCATTGCTCCGTAAATATGTTTTCTGTATACATCAAAATAAATCATATAGTCGTTAGCAACTTTAGTAACAGAAGGACCTTCCACGAAACTTTCAGTAAAAGGAACAGATGCCGGTGAATAAGGACCTGTTGGAGATTTAGCAAACGCAATCTTCAGGTTTCTCATAGCACGGGTATTGTCTTTAAGCACCAAAACATAGTCGTTCTTTGCACGTTTTACAATGGTAGCATCGATTACACTAAATCCCGGATCATAAAACAATTTTGTTTCAGATATTGTTTTAAAGTCTTTTGTTGTAATATAATACAGACGATGATTGTTGTCTTCATCTTCAATTCCTCTTTCAAAACGATTTGGAACACAAGAAGCCCACACTACTACAAATTCTTTCTTTTCATCATCGTAAAAAATTTCCGGAGCCCATACATTTACAGTAGTAGGTTCTTTAGCCATAACGGGAATCATTTTCTCGTCCGACCAATGAATCAAGTCTTTTGATTCTGCATAACCAAATCCCAGATCGCCTTTCCAGCTGGTAGTCCACACTAAATGGTAAATGCCATCGGGAGTACGGGCTATAGATGGGTCGCGTAACAGTTTATGCACTCCTAATTCCGGCTTAAACCATGCTCCTGCAATACTATCCCAATGAATGCCATCTTCACTCCAAAGATAGCGCAAGCCTTCGTTTGCTGGTTCGTGGAAAGATGTAAAGAGATAGACATCTGAACGAGATGTTTTGCATGAAGCCAAAAATATGAGAAGCAACAGAAATCCTGATTTAATTATATTTGCCATTATAGAATTAACTTTTTAATAAATTACACACAACAATACGATAAAAGGACGCTTTAAAAGAAAGTTTGTACTCAATTAGCAGTGATAAATGGAATGGTTGAAATTCATTGGTGAATGAATTTTATTTATTGGGCAATAAACAAGTAACCATTGGTGAATAAATTACCGTTCATTAGGCAATAAATCCAGAAACAAAAAATCCCCGGCTTATCTGTTGGTACAGATAAACCAGGGATTATTAATATACATAATTAACCAACTATAATTTTATACCTTTTGCTTTACAACGTTTTTCCCACTCAGCTCTTTCTTTAGTAAGATCATATCCTCTTTTAGAAAGATAGTTGTTAATACGTCCTTTGTATTTACCAAATGCTTCATGCTTCTTATTAGAATTTTCAGCATCCATAGCAAATTCACGAGCTTCTTTTAACCAAGCTAATATTTGCTTTTTCTCATCTGCTTTTAAAGAAGGAATCATATCGAGAGTTGCAGTATAAGTTACATTTACAACTCCAAAAGTCATACCATCTTTTACTTCTTCAATCTGCTTTTCGTTGAGCAACAAAGAAAGATCCGAAGCAAAAGCGAAATGAGAGCGGTATAAAGCTGCATCCTTTTCGTGATCAATAGCAGCAAGAGCATCGTTCTTTTGTGAACCTGTCACACCAGAATCTTTGACTTTCTTAACTGCGGCATCTCTTTTTTCATAAATATCATTCAATAAGAAATACTTATTGGCAATAATATTACGAACATCAAGAGCCACATTTGCTTTTTTCAGTTTCAGTTTATCGACAATTTTCTGTGAACGACCTTTGATAGTCTCTACATATTTTGGATCACGGTTAAGTGAATCCAGTTCTGTAGCAAAAGTTGTACCAGCAAAAAGGACGAATAATGCAACTAAGTACAAAAATTTCATTTTATTATTTTTCATACCAGCCATTTATTACATCAATGAACCTTTTTTTGCCAATGTATCGAAGTTATTAGCAGGGTTTGTCCAGTCAACCTTAGTTTTGGTATCAATACCATTGATGTATTTTTCAATGTTTGTATAGCCGTCACCAGTGCAGTCTTTGTTTGCATCAGATGGATCGTTAGGATTCAAACCGTTTGCCTTTTTCCCATGCATCTGGCATACCATCGTTATCACTGTCTTTGTATGCTTTACCTTTGTATTCAGGATATCCGCCAACTTGCTTGATATCTGTAATGATACCTTTCTTATAAGAATCTTTTGGTAAACGACGATATTTGAATTGATAGAAAGATTCAGGATCCAAACCTTCTTTGTAATAAGCTTTACCAGTTTTTACTTCTTCAATAATACGTTGGTCTACAATATCTCTCTTAGGAATATTAGCACCTACATTATCCATTACAAAATTATAAGCTTCTTTAGCAGACATAATTGGGAATGAAGGCATTGGGAATGGTTCGTTCCATTTCATATCAGCAGTATAACCATCTGTATTAGGTTGTTCTTCAACCTGAACACCACCTGCCCAGTTGTCTTTAGTAACAGTTTCATTACCTTCCATTACATTACCGTTACAGTATACACGGCCAAATACATAATAACCTAGTTTACTACGTCCAGCTTCTGGTTTCACGAAACGGTGACCTACCGGAGTATCTTTTGGAGTTAATGGACCTGGTTTGTAATAGTTGTTAATGATATTATACAATGCTGTATAATCACCACCGTCAACAGAACGGTGTACCCAGTTGTAAATTACATTATTTGCAAAGTTGAAAACTACCATTCCAACCAATAGATGGGTTACGTCCTGCATTGCTAGCCCAAAGGTTACGCATGAAAGAACAGTTTTCACCACCAAGAGTACTACCAAATGCATGGTTGTAAGTATCAAGAGCCTTAGCAGAGATTGTATTCTGAATAGTTACATTTACAGTAGGCAACTTAAGATCATTATATCCTTTTCCTGGGTTGAACATATGACGATAGAAAGAAATATTTTCATCCAGACCAAAAGTACAAGAACAGTGGTCGATCATAATGTTACCTACAGGGTTACCACCGAATGAGTCATCACGACGGCCTACCCATGTTTCACCACGACGGAAACGCATGTGGCGTACAATCACATCGTGAGTATTTACCCAGAAAGATTCACCTGCTAAACATACACCATCACCCGGAGCTGTTTGTCCTGCAATAGTAATATAAGGAGCACGAACAATAATAGGAGTTTTAATGCGGATAATACCATGAAACATTAAATACTACAATACGAGCACCACCTTGTTCACAAGCATCACGCAAAGAACCTGGTCCGCGATCATTAAGGTTTGTTACAGTAATAACTCTACCACCACGGCCACCAAAAGTATATGCACCGCCACCCATAGCACCTGGGAAAGATGGAATTTTAGCTTGTGGAAGATCAGTTGGACGAGCTGCCCATGGAATATATGGACGTCCGTGTTGAGCCTCTTCTTTAATAATAGGATAAGCTTTTTCCCATGCAGCATCAGAAGACGCCTGTTCTTCTGCCATCATTTTATCAGCTGCTTCCTTAACGTCTTTAGGGACATCAGGATACTGAGCCTTAACTTGTGAAAATGGTGTCATAAGTGCCACCATAAACATTACCAATAATAATTTCTTTTTCATTTTTCGTTATTTAAGAACTTACTTATACCTATAAGACAAATTTAGGAGCTTTTTGTAATCACCAACAAACAAAATTGAATAAAAAAAATCGGATAGGAGGTGATGGATTATTTCCATCACCGACCTTCCACACCACCGTACGTGCCGTTCGGCATACGGCGGTTCCTTATTTACGATGCAACTTTACGGTAATAATCCATCAGACAAGGATAGCCCGCTTTGCTAAGGTTTTCGTTGCTTATAGCTTCCTTCAGGATTGACATCTAGCCATGCGCCAGTAGCTTTTACGGGCATTGGAAAAACTCAAAGCACGAACTTTGTCTATCCCACAACGAATCAAATTATCGGAACGGGTCTTTATCTTCTTCCAGTATTTCCATATACACATACGAAG
>Ga0268356_11140_pt1 | contig 30773 bp, 46 predicted proteins | sample BioMet10_FD_194415 | JGI IMG/M metagenome (GOLD analysis project Ga0268356, IMG submission 194415) | Sewage microbial communities from Oakland, California, United States - Biofuel 10 (PacBio Assembly) | ecosystem: Engineered > Wastewater > Sewage > Unclassified | place: USA: California | collected...
AATTGATGAAGTGAAAAATATCTTTAAGAAAATTGAATCTCAAGCCGGTCGTTTGCCTGCTGATAAAATAGATGGGATAATTAAGTTGGATATTGATTTACTGATCTATGATAATCTAGTACTGAAGGAAAACGATATGAAGAAAGATTTTATTATTGAAGGATTAAAAGAGTTCGAACTTTAATCAACTTTCTTTTAATCGTTTTGGGTTATAAAAGAAAAATCAGAAAGTAAAATCAGACCTTTTAGATTTGAATATTAAAAAGGATCTCAGATATATGTCTAAAAAGTAATCGAATAGAAAGAAAACTATTTCATTTTCTTCCTACTCGATTTATTTTTTGTCACAGAAACCTGTAACTGTTATTTAGAACTAATCCTTATTCAGAGAATATACTATCAATACCTCCCGGAGAGTTTGCAGGAATAGAGTCATTACCGCAAACATTATTGTTTAAATACGGGAAAACATCCGATTCTGAATATCCTAAAGACTTATCTGCAAATACCTTTTTCATGAAAATACCCCAAATAGGAAGTGCCATTGCAGCTCCTTGTCCATAGAACATTGTATCGAAGTGAATATCACGATCTTCACCTCCTACCCAACATCCGGTAACAAGCTTTGGAGTAAACCCTACGAACCATCCATCTGAGTTACGTTGAGTTGTTCCTGTTTTACCCCCTACATCTGCACTAGTATAACGACGCACTCTCATACCTGTACCTTCATTAATAACCGCACGCAACATAGTCAACATTTTAGATGCACTGGATGCACTAATTACTTCCTCCATTTGCGGATGGAATGTTGCTATCACATTGCCTTCATTATCTTCTATTTTAGTAACTAACATAGGTTCACAGCGAAGTCCGTTATTTACAAAAGCGGTATAAGCGCTTACCATTTCTCCAACAGATATTTCACAAGGTCCTAAACAAAGAGAAGGACTAGCTACTATATTACGGTTCTTAACCCCAAAACGATGAATTAAACGTACTAAAGAAGAAGCGTTTAATCTACTCATAAGATAAGCAGAAATCCAGTTATTTGAATTTGCAAGTCCCCATTTAAGAGTAACCATCTCTCCATATCTCTTGCTGGAAGTATTACGTGGAGTCCATGATTCTCCAGCAGCAGTAATTAGAGTTTGAGGTACATTACGGGTAACATCGCAAGGAGTGAAACCATTTTCCATAGCAAGTGCGTAAAGGAAAGGTTTAATTGTTGATCCAACCTGACGACGTCCTACTTCAGCCATGTCATATTGGAAGAATGCATAATTCGGTCCACCAACATAAGCTTTCACCGCTCCTGAAGTTGGATCCATCGACATAAATCCGGCTCTCAGGAAGAATTTATAATATTTGATTGAATCCATAGGAGTCATCACAGTATCTTTCACTCCATGCCAGGTAAACACAGACATTTGTTCCGGAGTTTTAAATGCTTTAAGGATATCACTTTCTGAATATCCTGCATTTCTCATTGTGTTATATCGTTCCGACTGTCGCACAGAGCGCATCATAATATCTTTCACCTGTTCCCTTGTCAACTGATTTGTGAATGGAGCAGTACTTTTCCCTCTTTTTTCTTTAAAGAAAAGTGGTTGCAAATAATGTCCTACATGTTCTTCTACAGCTTCTTCAGCATACTGTTGCATATGAGAATCAATTGTAGTATAGATCTTTAAACCATCCGTATAAATATTATAGCTGGTTCCATCTTTCTTTCTATTCTTAGAGCACCATCCGTAAAGAGGATTATTTTCCCAAGCTAAAGAGTCTTCATAAAACTTCTGAGTTTGCCATGATGCATAATCTTCTCTGTGAGGCTCTTTTGCCGTCATTATTATTCGAAGATATTCACGGAAGTAAGTTGCCAGACCTTCTTTATGGTCTACACGATGAAATTTAAGCCTTAAAGGGATTTGCATTAAAGAATCTCTTTCTTCCTCAGTAATATAATCAGCCTTTCTCATCTGATCAAGCACCACATTTCTACGTTGCTCTACAAGTTCTCTGCGACGCACAGGATTGAATAGAGATGAGTTTTTACACATACCCACCAAGGTAGCAGCTTCTTCAATTGTCAGATCTGCAGGATCTTTTGAGAAATAAGTATTCGCAGCCGTTTTAATACCTACAGCGTTATTACCAAAATCATACTTATTAAAATACATAGTAAGAAGCTCTTCTTTTGTATAGTAACGTTCCAGCTTTACTGCTATAACCCACTCAATAGGTTTCTGAAACAAACGTTCCATAAAGTTTCCGGCACCCGGAGAGTAAAGTTGTTTGGACAGTTGCTGAGTAATGGTACTACCTCCACCAGCATTTTTCTGCAAAAAGATTCCACGTTTTACTATAGCGCGTCCCAATGCTCGGATATCAATACCGGAATGTTCTTCGAAACGAACATCTTCGGTAGCAATTAAAGCATCTATCAGCGAGTGCGACATATCTTTATAGCCAACATAGACTCTATTTTCCTTACTCAAAGACCATGTTCCAAGAGTTTTTCCATCACTCGAAAGAATTTCTGAAGCAAATTTATAATTAGGATTTTCTAATTCATCAACTTCGGGCATATAACCAATCCATCCCCAAGCAATAAAACAAAAGAGAACAGAACATAAAACCACAAATGTTCCGAACGCTATCCACAGCCATCGGACAAGCCTTTTTATAGATCTCGGAGTACTTTTACTTCGCCTTGATTCATTTTTTCAATATATAAGTTTCAGCGCAAAATTATAATAAATCTTTTAATTAAAAGAACTTTCCAATAATCATTTTTTTCTCTACCTTTACGCTCCGTATTGTACATTCAATGATAAATAGATAAGAATATGGAAAATAGAAGTTTAGTGACTATTGCCGAGCATTCAAAAGAGAAAATCCTCTACCTTCTAGAGATGGCAAAGCAGTTCGAGAACAATCCAAACCGAAAAATACTGGATGGAAAAGTTGTAGCAACCCTTTTTTTTGAGCCATCTACTCGTACCAGATTGAGTTTTGAAACTGCTGTAAACAGACTTGGAGGACGTGTTATTGGATTTTCAGATGCTTCAACTACAAGTTCTTCGAAAGGCGAAACACTAAAAGACACAATAATGATGGTTAGCAACTATGCCGACCTGATAATAATGCGTCATCATCTGGAAGGAGCTGCCAGATATGCAAGCGAAGTTGCTCCTATACCTATTATAAATGCTGGTGACGGAGCTAATCAACATCCTTCCCAAACAATGTTGGATTCTTACTCCATCCAAAAGACTCAGGGAACATTAGAAAACCTGAATATATTCCTGGTAGGTGATTTAAAATACGGGCGCACCGTTCACTCATTACTGATGGCTATGCGCCACTTTAATCCTACTTTCCATTTCATTGCTCCTGATGAATTGAAAATGCCTGAAGAATATAAAATTTATTGCAATGAGAACAACATTAAATATGTAGAGCATACAGATTTTACTGAAGATATTATTGCAGATGCCGACATTTTATATATGACTCGTGTTCAGCGTGAGCGATTTACAGACTTAATGGAGTATGAACGTGTGAAGAACGTATATATTTTAAGAAATAAAATGCTTGAAAAGACACGTCCTAATCTTCGTATTCTTCACCCACTTCCTAGAGTAAACGAGATTGCTTATGATGTGGATGACAATGAAAAAGCATATTATTTCCAACAGGCCCGCAACGGATTATTTGCCCGTCAGGCTATTATATGCGACGTTCTTGGCATTACTTTGGATGATATTAAAGAATAGAGTCTGTATCATCATTTATTAATTTTTATTATTAATCAATCATTTAATTCAATGAGCGAAATAAGACAAGCACTACAGGTAGCAGCTCTGAAGAACGGCACTGTAATAGATCATATTCCAACAAATAAACTATTTACTGTTGTTTCATTATTAGGACTAGAACAGATGGATAGCAAGATCACCATTGGTTATAATCTGAATAGTAACAAGCTAGGAAAGAAAGGGATTATAAAATAGCAGATAAGTTCTTTGATGATGAAGAAGTTAACCGCATATCAGTGGTTGCACCTCATGTTAAACTGAACATAATCCGCAATTATGAAGTAGTTGAAAAGAAGGAAGTTAATATGCCCGATGAACTGAAAGGTATTGTAAAGTGTGCAAATCCAAAGTGCATTACCAACAATGAACCTATGCCAACTCTTTTTAAAATGGTAAATAAAGAAAATGGAGTTTTCAAATGCCATTATTGCGAAAAAGAGCTGAAGAAAGAAGATATTGTATTATTGCAACGTAGAACATTATAATGAAGCAGGACTGGAAACCGGGAACAATGATTTATCCGTTACCAGCAGTATTGGTTAGCTGTGGCAGCGAGGAAAGTGAATATAACATTATTACAGTTGCATGGGTTGGTACTATTTGTACTAATCCACCTATGTGCTATATTTCTGTTCGTCCAGAACGCCACTCCTATCCCATACTAAAGAAGAACATGGAATTTGTCATTAATCTAACTACAAAGGACATGGCTTTTGCAACCGACTGGTGTGGAGTTCGCTCCGGAAAGAATTTCAATAAGTTCTCGGAAATGAAACTTACTCCAGGAAAAGCATCCGTGGTTAACGCTCCAATCATTGAAGAATCTCCCCTTTGTATTGAATGCAGGGTTAAGGAAATTATATCTCTGGGGTCGCATGATATGTTTATATCCGAAGTTGTGAATGTAAAGGCTGATGAGAAATACTTGAATGATAAAACTGGTAAATTTGAGTTTTCAAAAAGCAATCCTTTGGTTTATGTACACGGCAATTATTTTGATCTGGGAGAGAATTTAGGCAATTCGGCTGGTCCGTTGAGAAAAAGAAATAAGCATGAAGAAAATAGCCTTATTTTTATTTGTTTTAGGATGGAGTTTTTCTTGCTTTGCACAGGAAGACGTAAAAAATACGCATGAAAATAAAGTCAACTTTGGTATAAAAGGAGGTTTTAATGCATCAATGTACTATATTGATGAGTTTAAAATAAAAGACATAACAATCAACGAAGTCCAGAATAATTATAAGGTAGGGCATTTTGGAGCCATATTTCTTAGAATAAACATGAAAAAGCATTTCATAGAGCCCGAACTTTCTTATCATGTGAGTAAATCCGAGATTTCTTTTGATAAAAGAGGTTCTCAACATCCAGATATTGAACCAGATTATGCCAGTGTAAATTCTACCATCCACACTATTGAAATGCCACTGCTTTACGGATACAATTTTATAAAAGAGGGACCTTACGGCATGGCATTCTTTTTTGGACCAAAATTCAAATATATATTGAACAGTAAAAGTAAACTGGAGTTTACCAATTTCGACCAGGAAGGGATTAAAGAGAAGCTTTATCCTGTAAACATGAATGCTGTTGCCGGAGTTGGAGTGAATATTTCAAATATATTCTTTGATTTCAGATATGAAGTAGGATTAAGAAACATCTCTAATCTGTCACTTACATAGAATCAAACTCTGATGGAACAGAAGAAGTAGCCAATATAATTTTCAAAAGAAGAAGTAATTTACTCAGTTTTTCGCTAGGAGTAATCTTTTAATCTTCTTTTTTTTATCGCTATAAACTTTTAATTTCTCTTTTTTTTGGCTAATTTTGTGCGCTTAATAAAGAATCTCGAGTAAAAACACTTATTATCATCATACTTAGAATGAAAAGAGACGATTTAATTTTCGATATTATCGAAAAAGAGCATCAAAGACAGCTCAAAGGTATCGAGCTGATTGCATCAGAAAATTTTGTTAGTGACCAGGTTATGCAAGCAATGGGATCTTGCCTAACAAATAAGTACGCAGAAGGCTATCCTGGCAAACGTTATTATGGCGGTTGTGAAGTAGTTGACCAAAGCGAACAAGTGGCTATTGACAGATTAAAAGAAATCTTTGGGGCTGAATGGGCAAATGTTCAACCACACTCAGGAGCTCAGGCTAATGCTGCCGTATTCCTTGCTGTATTGAACCCTGGAGATAAGTTTATGGGATTAAATCTGGCACACGGCGGTCACCTTTCTCACGGTTCTTTAGTTAATACTTCAGGTTTAATTTATACTCCTTGCGAATATAATGTAAACAAAGAAACTGGTCGCGTAGACTATGATCAGATGGAAGAAGTAGCACTTCGTGAAAAACCTAAGATGATTATTGGTGGTGGTTCTGCATATTCTCGTGAATGGGATTACAAACGTATGCGTCAGATTGCTGATAAAATCGGAGCTATCTTAATGATCGACATGGCTCACCCTGCTGGTCTTATTGCTGCTGGTTTATTGGAAAATCCATTAAAATGGGCTCACATTGTAACTTCTACTACACATAAGACTCTTCGCGGTCCTCGTGGTGGTGTTATTTTAATGGGCGAAGATTTCCCTAATCCATGGGGAAAGAAAACTCCAAAGGGAGAAATCAAAATGATGTCTCAATTACTTGATTCTGCTGTATTCCCAGGAATCCAGGGCGGTCCGCTAGAACACGTAATCGCTGCTAAAGCTGTTGCTTTTGGAGAATGCTTGCAACCAGAATACAAAGAATACCAAAAACAAGTAAAGAAGAATGCTGCTGTTTTAGCACAGGCTTTAATTGATAGAGGCTTCACTATTATTTCAGGTGGAACAGATAACCACTCTATGTTGGTTGATTTACGTGAAAAATATCCTGATTTAACTGGTAAAGTTGCAGAAAAAGCTTTAGTTTCTGCAGATATCACAGTTAACAAGAATATGGTTCCATTCGATTCTCGTTCTGCTTTCCAAACTTCAGGTATCCGTTTAGGAACTCCTGCTATCACAACTCGTGGTGCTAAGGAAGACTTGATGATTGAAATTGCTGAAATGATTGAAACAGTTCTTTCTAACGTAGAAAATGAAGAAGTTATTACTTCAGTTCGCGAAAGAGTAAACAAAACAATGGCTAAATATCCATTATTTGCTTATTAATGATTATCCGCTTCTAATTATATTAAAAAGGGTTGTTCACTTCGAACAACCCTTTTTTTATTCCTTTTCTGTGGATAGCTATGAAACCGCTTTCAAATATTCAATTCTCAGAGACTTAATTTTGCTTTTTGGCCAACCTCTTTTTTGTCATTATAAAATAGTTGTCCTTAAAAGTGATTATACCTTCTGATTAATAGTCAACTCTTTATTTTTGATTTCTGACTTATTCAAGGGGCGACTATAATAATCAAGCAATCTGCAATTCCCATATTCGGGATTAAACAATAGATGTTACTGATAAAACAGAATCTTCTCGAAACATTCTTTAATGGAAATATTGTACTAAGAAGCAATATAAAGATTCTACTTAATCTTAAACACAAAGCCAGAAGCAGTCATATACTTCCCTCCCTGCATTGCATTAAACATATAGGCTGGTTTACCGTTTTTGAATAATATCTGTGGTCTTTCAAACCTTCCGTAACGGGTAAGATGTTTGGGTGCAGGAGGTTCTTGCAGATATGCATCCGCTCCGTACCAGCCAATCTGAGGTTTTCCCCAATGAATCCCATCTTTCGATTCAAGATAAAGACCGACAGTATGATTATAGAATCCCATATCTCGCATTAGCATTTTGAATTTACCTTTCTGATACCATATAAAAGCATCCTCCACTTGTTGATTTTTTCCGTATACAGAAAAGTCAATCAGCGGATTTCCTTCGTATCGTACATAAGGGCCTTCAAGCTTCTTTGCTATTGCCAGGCCATATTTACGATTTCCTTTAACACCGTTCTTCTCCTGAGTATAATCTACATTATTCCAGGATTTGTAATAAAGCCAATACTCTCCATTTGGATGTTTGATAAATGCAGGATTTGTCGTACAATGATCGTCCCATGATCCTTCAGAGCCAGCTTCCAACAGGGGTTTATCACTCCTGGTCCAGGGGCCGTTTAATGTAGGAGCCGTAGCTAATCCAATGCGCTTAGTATTAGTTTTTCCATTACTATTACCTATATAAAAAAGGCAATATTTGCCGTCAACGTATTCGATATGAGGATTATGACAAGTAGTGGCATCCCAATATCCGGGACGAGGCGCAAGTACTGTCTCCAAATAAGTATACGGTCCTTCAGGACGATCGGCCACGGCATGAGCAATTTCCGATTTATGAATCCACCCTCCCATTCCATATTTAGCCGGCCAACGGGAATAAAATACATGAACCTTTCCATCCGGTCCATAAATTGGAGCTACGCACCACACATAGTAATCTTCCGTTTCAAGAATTCGTCCCATAGGTACAAGAGACTTACAGAATTTTGAAACATCTTTCTTTTTAAAATCCTTAAAAGTATCTGGCTTATTTTGAGCCAAAGCACCTAAAGAAATTAAAAATGAAAGAATCCATATAAACTTGCCTTTCATTTTCATGTATTAAATAATTAATGGGTGCAAATATATGAAGACCAATCTTCAATATTTGCACCCATTATGCTGTTTTATATTCGGAAATTGATGTTGGTTAGCTCAATCCATCAATAAAGCCATTTACAATATCTATCCGTATTGCTTGAGGATCTTTTGGCAAGCCCGGCATACGCATTATGTCTCCGGCAATAGCAACAATCATCTCTGCGCCATTATTTATAACAATATCGCGGATGTGCAATTCAAAATCAGTGGCAACTCCATAAGCTTTATCATCTGCAGAGAAAGAATACTGAGTTTTTGCAATACAGATAGGATAATCTGAAATGCCCATGTCTTTTATAAGCTTCAGCATCTTATTTGCCTGACTGCTGAAAGTTACCATTTTTGCACCATAAATATTCTTAGCAACTTTCTCAATCTTTTCAGGTACTGAATCTTCATCCTTATAAGTAAAGGTAAGTGGTGCAGAAGGTTTTTCCTGAATAGTACGAGCTACAAGTTCTGCCAGCTCAACAGCACCTTCACCGCCGTCGGTAAACGCGTTGTTTACGGCAAAACCCACACCTGCCCATTCACAATACTCACGTACCATTGCTATTTCTTCTTCTGAGTCTGTGCTATACTTATTAAAAGCAACCACTACATTCTGATGAAAAGAGCGAATATTATTGATATGCTTATCCAGATTCTTTAATCCCTCACACAGCCCGTTCAGATTAGGCTCTTTGATTTTATCGAGGCTCACTCCACCATGCATTTTCAACCCCTGAGCAGTGGCTAACAATTACTGTCAGTTTTGGTTGCAATCCGGATTTACGGCACTTGATATTGAAGAACTTCTCAGCTCCAAGATCGGCACCGAAGCCGGCTTCGGTAATTACATAATCGCCAAAAGACATAGCCATTTTTGTAGCAACAATAGAGTTACAACCATGAGCAATATTAGCAAAAGGACCGCCATGTACAAAGGCTGCTGTATTTTCTGTAGTCTGAACCAGATTGGGATGAATTGTATCTTTTAAAAGTACGGTAATAGCACCTGCTACGCCAAGATCTTTCACTGTAAAAGGTTTATCATCATAAGTATATCCAAGGAGGATATTCTCAATACGGCGGACGAAGATCTTTCAAATCTCTTGCCAGACAAAGGATAGCCATAATCTCAGAAGCAGGAGTAATATCAAAATCCGGCTTCACGAGTTATGCCGTTTGCCTTTCCTCCAATACCTGTAACTATATCCCGAAGAGTACGATCGTTTACATCAAGAACTCGCTTCCAAAGAATTTCTTTTAGTCCAAATCCCGATAGCCTGATTCTGATAAAGATAATTATCGAGTAAAGCAGTGATCATGTTATGCGCCGAAGTGATAGCATGAAAGTCTCCCGTAAAATGTAGATTTATATTCTCCATTGGAAGCACCTGCGCATATCCTCCACCGGCTGCTCCACCTTTCATACCGAAACATGGGCCAAGAGATGGTTCGCGTAACGCCACGATTGCTTTCTTGCCTATTTTATTTAATCCCAATGCAAGGCCTATTGAAACGGTTGTTTTACCAATACCGGCTTTTGTAGGAGTAATAGCGGTTACAAGAATCAAATTACTGTTCTTTACCTTATCTTCGTTTATTAAATGTACAGGAACTTTAGCAATGTAACGGCCATAATTCTCGACCTCGTCAACAGGAATGCCCACATTACATGCTACTTTCTTTATTTTGTCTAGCTCAACGCTTCTTGCTATTTCAATATCTGTCTTCATATATATTCGTTTAGAATGCAAAATTAACAATAAAGAACGAATGGGAATGACAAATAATGAAAAAATGAATATATATCGACTATATATTACAAATATATATAATAACAGCCCTCATATTATAAATTTAATAGAAAAAACGAAATCTGAATAATCAAAATTGAGGGAATCAAGAAGTAATGCAAGCATAATGGCAGAATCTAAAAGAGATAAATTACATATCTGGTGCACTAATTAACATTTATTCAAAGTAACATTTCTCTTTAGATGTACATTGAATGCATATTTTGATATACATCAAAGCATGTGTTAGATGTATATCAAAGCATACGTTTGATGTACATCATAATTAGAGAACTTAACGGAAGAAATAAAAAAAGCTGCCCGGTGTTTTACCTGACAGCCTTTACATATATAATATAGGTACAATCTTTCAATTGTTTATTCAATCATACTGTTTCTTTACGTTATAGTCCCAACGTGAATTTCCGCAAATAGAATTCCTGAGGCTCACCGCTCTTATTAAGGAAGCGGACGGCTTTTACTGACTCTTTGCCCATAGTTGCCTTGAGCAGTTCGCCATCCTGTTCACAAGCAAGAGCTTGCCAGTTTTCACCATCAGTAGTAAACTGAAGCTCTCCCCATTGCAAGAGATCAGCTTTTCCAGCATTAAATTCTATCGAACGAAGCTTCGTTGCCTTCAATAGTTGAATCGTTATGAATGCATCTTTATCTGCTTTGATTACTTCATTTGAAGGAGATAGACTCACTGTTTTTTCCTTCAATTGCAAAGGCAAAGATTTCACCTGAGAAATATTGCTTAGCAAAGTATGAGGGCAATAATCATAGACTACTGCAAGATTCTCGCCAAATTGTTTGTTATAACGTTCAGTTGCCTGAGCATATAGATTATTCACAAACGGTGTCAGTACCAATGATCCAACCTTCACCCCCGGTTGCCATGGATTAATATTATTGGTGGCATCAAGCTCAAACATCTGTTCTTTGAGTTCTTTTACGCGAGAATAATCAAGTTTGAAGCTCTCTTTATCAGATGCTTCCAGATCGCGAAGCATATCCATAACAGCTGCTCCGGTTTGTCCCAGCAATCCAAATTGTTTTATCCAGGGATTAATATCTTTAATCAGGAGATCATTGTCCTTACTTCTCAAAAGAATATCGGATGCAACAACAATGCTTTTAAATTCACGTTCCAGCATAGTGAAATCATCTTTCGGATATGTGCCTTCAGATTGGAAAGCACTCAGAAATCTTTCTGTTACGGGTTTGATTATTACAGATTCCTCCCGACGGTATTTATGACCGTTAGCTCCAAGATCTGAATTGTGCGAAGCAAAAAACGCGCAAAGCTTCGTAATTGGTTGGCATAATTGCCTTAAGTGAACCTTGCCATGCGGCATTAGGATCATATTTCTCCATGTTCCAGGTATAATCTGCCACACCATAAATAGCAACTTTCGAGGCTTCGGCATGCTCCATTGGGTTTGCAACAAACCCGACATTGTTTGAGCAATATCTGTATCGTTACCATAAACCGGTCCCATCAGCAAATGATCTCTTACATAATCCGTTACCGGGAAATTCCACCATATATATGCCGGTCTTTTAATCTGAGAGTTAATCCAGTCCATACCATCACGATGAATATCGGCCACCACACGATCGCCGGTCCACATTATCTGAATAGAAGGATTCAGCTTTTCGCCTAAAGTTCTAAGATAACCTTTCTCCAGATTTGCCCAACTCTTATTATATTCAGTAGGACACATCACCAATGGAGTTACGTCCTTCTTAACCTTTAACGAACTGATCATCTATATAATTCAGCAATTCAGCCTGCTTCAACGGGTCTGTTCCTTCACCCGAAATATCATCAAAAAACACTGCAAAGAACGTATGCCCAGATCATACATCTGACCAAACTTCTGTAAAAGCAATTCACGGTCTTCATCATTCCAACGAATATCCTGTCCCGGATGAATGGCCCAGACAAAGTCCACCTTGTTACTCTTTGCCAATTTTACAAGTTCTGCCATCCGTGCAGCCTCTTCCTGTGGATAAGGCTTTCTCCAGTTCGGCGAACTATGAAAAGGATCATTCTTGGGACCGTAGATATATGTATTTAATTTATTAGCTCCGTAAAACTTCAGCTGACTTACACGGTCTTCATAGCTCCAGGGTTTACCATAAAACCCTTCAACCACTCCGCGGTAACGAACATCCGGATAGTCTGTGATGTTAATCTGTGGAAGATTTCCTTCCTTGAGAAGCTGAGATACTGTCTGCATACCATAGAAAGTACCGCGTTCATCCGAGCCAACCAAACAAGTTTCTTATCATCAATGCTCAAGTAATAAGCTTCCGGCTTTTGAGGAACCAAGCGTGCATATTTCTTCACTGCCTTATTACCTTTTTCACCGATAATAACCTTAAAACCTTTTTTCGCCATTCTCCCGGCAAATAAATCCTTCAGAATATTAACTGCATCAGTATCGGCATTGTCTGCTCCTATTAATTGCACATGCTCAGGCAGAGTTAAAGACTTACCTATCACCTTCATGTCTTGCGGACGAGGTTGCAACCGAATATCCTGTGCTCTCAACGCCGAATTACAAAGAAATCCACAGGTATAATTCCTGTAACGACTTTTACTAAATCCATTTGTTTCTCTTTACTATTATTAATTAACAGTACAAATATAATATAATTAAGGATATTATTAATGATATAATTTAAAAACAAAAGGTAATAAAAGCGCATTTATTATAAAAGATAGAATTATTCAGCAAAACTAAATTAATTATTTAATAAAAAGGCAGGTAGAGAAAACAGCCTTTAAACCAGTATATAAATACCATTTAAAGGCTGAATAATAAAAATCTTATATTGTTAGAAAGAATCTATAGCAATTAGAAAGCCTTACGATAGATCTTTTCGATATCTTCAATTGAAGTTGGACGTGGGTTTTCCTCCTGTACAAACATCATTGAATGCAGCGACAGCAAGAGCAGGAATATCTTCTTCCTTCACTCCTATTTCATTAAGTTTCTGAGGAATATTGATACTAATAGATAAAGCTTTAACAGCTTCAACTGCAGCTTTCACGCCTTCTTCGCAAGTCATGCCATCTACATTTACCCCATTGCCTTAGCAATATCTTTGTATTTAGGTGCAGCAGGAGATTCTGCGTTGTATTCCATAACGTAAGGCAATAACAATGCATTAGCAACACCGTGAGGAGTATCATAGAATGCACCTAGAGGGTGAGCCATTGAGTGAACAATACCCAAACCTACGTTTGAGAATCCCATACCTGCAATGTATTGTGCCTGAGACATAGCTTCGCGAGCAAACAGTATCCTTACCATTATCAACAGCAGCTTTCAAGTTCTGAGCAATCATTTCTATTGCTTTGATTTCGAACATATCGCTCATTGCCCATGCACCTGGAGTAATATAACTTTCAATTGCGTGAGTCAAAGCGTCCATACCTGTTGCAGCAGTTAAACCTTTAGGCATAGAATACATCAATTCAGGGTCAACGATAGCAACAGAAGGGATATCGTTAGGATCTACACATACCATTTTCTTTTTTGCATCCTCATCAATAATCACATAATTGATGGTTACCTCAGCAGCAGTTCCTGCAGTTGTAGGCAATGCAAAAGTAGGAACTGCTTTGTTCTTTGTATCAGCAACACCTTCCAAAGACTTAATGTCAGCAAATTCCGGATTATTAACTACAATACCAATACCCTTAGCTGTATCAATAGAAGAGCCACCACCAAGAGCGATAATAAAATCGGCACCCGATTCTTTGAAAGCAGCAACACCATTTTGCACATTAGCAATAGTTGGGTTTGCTTTTACATCGCTGTAAAGTTCATAAGGAATATTAGCGCTTTCAAGTACTTTTGTAATTTCGGCGGCAACACCAAACTTGATAAGATCTTTGTCAGTTACAAAAAAAGCTTTTTTAAAACCACGACGTGCAGCCTCAACAGCAATTACACTTCGGCAACCGGCTCCGAAGTAAGAAGTTTCATTTAAAATAATTCTATTCATATATTTTTTTGTTAAGAGTATCAATTTGGCCGCAAAGATAGGAAAATTGCATGCATGAAGCATCCTGCCAAGTGTATATTTTAAACAAAAAAATCCTTAAAATAACAATTCTGTTGCATAAAAGATTGGCTTGAAATTTTATTTCACACCTACTCTATTGACTCCCAATAAAGTAGAGATATTGTTCATGAGATCTGAAACCAAAATACAAAGAGCGACATTGACGCAAAGACATCCATAAAATTGCATTGTATTTTGTTTATCCTATACAAATAACAATTTATATTACTTCTTACGATAATCGCTTGGCGACATACCTACGTGCCTCTTAAAATATTTACCAAAGAATGACTGGTTAGGGAATCCAAGCTGATCTGATATTTCCTGTACAGTCAGAGACAAGGTTTTTAATCTGGCTTTAGCTTCCAAAACAACCTGTTCGTCAATCCATTCTCCTGCCGAACGTCCGCTAACCTCCTTTATCACCCTCGAAAGATGTTTTGGAGTAAGGAATAGCTGGTCAGCATAATAAGACACGCTTCGTTCCTTAATAAAGTTTATACTGACAGACAGTAGAAACGATTCAAAAAGTTCTTCTTTTCTGGATTTATATCTTTTTTCCGGTATATGAGTTTCAAAAACACTATACATCTCGAAAACTAAGGCACGAATTATGTTTTTAGCAATATCCTTTCGATATGTATTATTTGTATTTCGCACTTTTTCCCATAAAAAAGAGTGATACTTTATTACAGAAGCAACTTCTTCATCGTTTAATGTAATGGATGAATTATCTTTTATATAGAAAAATATTGGTAAAATTCTATCCAGATTCACGGTAATTTCATCTGTAAATGAGCGTGAAAGAACAAAGAATATCCCGGAGAAGTCATCTGTCTTATCATATATCTGAATTATCTGATCAGGCAATACAATAACCAAATCGTTTTTTTTCAGATAATAATCTTTCAGATTTATACCAATCTTTGAATTACCATTAGTGACAATAGCCAATACGGCAAGATCTAACCTTGTTGGATAATCGAAAATAGGTACATTATCAATATTATTGAATATCGCAAAATCATTTTCTATATAATCCGCTTCGGGAACTTTATCTAAAGTTGTAAGATCAAGTCGTAGTATTCCTTTTTTTGAAAATTGTTCCATATGTCTCATTTTGGCACAAATATAAAATAAAAATATGATATTAAGGCACGTAATGCGACATACAGAACAATTAAGGGGGAATACAGAACTTTCAAGCATTAACTTATCTCCTCAACTTTGCAACGGATTTAGAATCAATAGTATAATAAATTATATGGTATGAAAAAAAGAGAACAAGTATACGCATTGGCGTTGCTATTTTTGGTTGTTAGTTGTAAGGGTAAAAAGGAAGAAGCTACGGCTGACGGAGCTATTCCGGTAAAGGTGGAAACAGTATCTACAACCACCGCTACAGGAGAGCATAACTATGTGGGAACAGTTGAGGAAAACACAGGTTCGTCTCTTAGCTTTTCAGTAATGGGTACAGTAGAAAAGGTATTGGTGACTGAAGGACAAAGTGTATCAAAGGGACAATTGCTTGCTGTTCTTAATAAAGCCACATTAATGAATACCTATAATGCGGCTCATTCTTCATTAAAACAAGCTCAGGATGCATACAAGCGTCTAACTCAGCTTCATGAAAGTGGTAGTTTGCCGGAAATTAAGTACGTAGAAATTCAAACTCAATTGCAACAAGCAGAGGCAGCAGAAAGTATTGCAAAAAAGAATCTGAGAGATTGCAATCTGTATGCTCCATTTAGCGGTGTAATTGCAAGAAAATCCATTGATCCGGGAATGAACGTTGTTCCAGGATTTGAATCCATTAAACTGGTTACTATAGATAAGGTAAACGTAAAGGTCTCTGTTCCGGAAAACGAAATTGCACGTGTTAAGAAGGGAGCAACAGCTCAGGTAGATGTTGCTGCGCTGGATCATAAATCAGTTTGAAGGCAAGATAGACTGAAAAAGGAGTAATAGCCAACCCTCTTTCACATACATACGAAGTTAAAGTTAAGCTCAATAATCCTCACCGAGAGCTAATGCCTGGAATGGTATGCGAGGTATATATTTCATCGCCCGACCAACAGAAAGGTGGCATCCTTGTTCCAAACAGTGCCATTCAGATTCTTGATTCTGGCGAACGGTTTGTTTGGCTGGCAAAGAATGGCAAAGCCACAAGAAAAATCGTGGGAACCGGTGCACTGACCAACCAGGGAGTTGTGGTTACCAGCGGATTATCATCCGGCGATCAGGTTATCATTGAAGGAAATCAGAAAGTGAGTGAAGGAATGAAAATTACAGTGAAATGAGTAAGAAGAAAAATAAATATAGTAGAATTGGCCATGAGGCACCGACAGATCGTGATTCTGATTGCGTCGTTGCTCGTGATGTTCGGGGTTTATTCCCTTACGGTAATGCCCAAACAGGAATTCCCTGTATTCACTATCCGTCAGGGATTGGTTATCGGTGTTTATCCAGGTGCCACATCGGCCGAGGTTGAAGAACAACTGGCTAAGCCTTTGGAGAAATTCATCTTCACTTATAAAGAAGGTAAAGAAGAAAAAGACTTATTCCGTATCTAAAGACGGAATGGTTATCGTTAATGTAGAGTTGAATGATGATGTAAAGAACAAAGATGAGTTCTGGTCTAAATTCAAACACGGACTGGAAGGATTCAAAATGCAAGTTGCCATCCGGAGTTCTTGCTTTGATGGCTAATGATGACTTTGGTGATACATCGGCAATCCTCATTACATTAGAGTCTGAGGATAAGACCTTACCGTGAAGCTGGAGAAGTATCTGGAGGAATTGCAGAACAGATTACGTCGTATTGACGCAGTATCCGAATCTTCGTAGTTATGGATTGCAAAAAGAACAAATCAGCATTTATATAGAACAGGAAAAGCTGGCTGCTTACTGGCATCAGTCTCCACTACCCTTGCCGCTAACCTGTTCTCTCAGGGCTTTACAACCGATGAGCGGATCGGTTGACAATAAGAATTTTGTGGCAGCCAATACATATTTCCGAAACATATAAAACGGAAAGGGATGTAGCCGAACAGATTATTTATTCTGATCCAACAGGTCATGTTATCCGATTGAAGGATGTAGCTCGTGTGGTTCGCGAATATCCCGACCCTGATTCTTATATAAAGAATAACGGAAAGAAATGTATTCTGCTGTCTATGGAGATGCGGACAGGTAATAACATAGTTCAGTTTGGGAAAGATGTAAACGAAGTATTAGAGTCATATCAGAAGGAATTACCTAAGAGTGTAAGCATGTACCGGATAGCCGACCAATCGAAAGTAGTTGGAGATTCTGTATTCAATTTCCTTAAGGAACTGATGATTGCTATTGGAGCTGTTATCATTGTTATTATGGCACTGCTCCCTATGCGCGTTGCTTCCGTTGCTGCATCCACCATTCCGATATCCATATTTATATCGCTAGGATTGTTTTATGCATTCGGGATTGAGCTAAATACGGTAACTCTTGCTGCATTGATCGTTACGTTAGGAATGATTGTAGATAATTCGATAGTGATAATAGATAGCTATCTGGAACATCTGGATGAGGGAATGTCTCGCTGGCATGCTTCCATTATGAGTGCCATGAAGCTGTTCAAGTCCATCTTCTCTGCCACACTGGCTATCAGTATCACATTCTTTCCGTTCCTTATTACCACAACCGGAATGTATAATGACTTCCTCAAGGTATTCCCATGGTCTATCAGTATTATCCTAGGCATATCTTTAGTGGTAGCCATGCTGATGGTTCCTTATATGCAATATTTCTTTATTACTAAAGGATTAAAGCATGCAGAAGAGGAAAAGAAAAAGAAGAAGAATTTACTAGATCTGATGCAGGAAAAGTATGAAATATTGCTCAATAAATGTTTCAAGCATCCATGGGTTACATTAAGCTTTGGAAGTTGTAACCATCGTTGCCGGATGTTTATTGTTCAGCACATTGCCGCAAGCGACTAATGCCTATAGCCGAACGTAATCAGTTTGCCGTGGAATTCTATTTGCCTAAGGGAACAGCTATAGAGCAAACAGCTTCAGTGGTTAATCAGCTTGAAGGGATTATGAAAAAGATAAGCGGATAGTCTCTATTACCTCGTTTGTTGGTGAAGGGTCTCCTCGTTTTCACACTTCGTACGCTCCCAATATGCCTGGAAGTAATTATGCTCAGTATATTGTAAACACAGTTTCGCCGGAAGCTACAGTTGAATTGCTGGATGAACTGACAGACAAGTATTCGAACTATTTCCCAAATACATATATCCGCTTTAAACAGCTGGATTATTCGGATGCACGATCACCTATCGAGGTTAGACTTAGCGGCGATAGCCTGAAAGACTTGAATAAAGCTGGAGAAAAGGTTCTGCTTACACTAAGAAATATGGACGGTTTGTCTTTGGTACGTCCTAATTTTGAAGAACAGACTCCGGGTGCTATGATACATATTAATAATGATGAAGCTAATCGTCTTGGTATTACCAAATCTCTCGTAGCAGCAAATATGGCTATGCGCTTCGGCTCGGGAATTCCACTTACCACCTTGTGGGACGGAGATTATCCTATGCAGGTTAAGCTCAAAAGCCGAAAGGAAAAACAGATCCTAACTTTGAAGACTTGGGCAATGAATATGTGCAGTCAATCGTTCCGGGAGTATCCGTGCCTCTTCGCCAAATAGCTAACATAACTCCCGACTGGACCGAAGGACAGATTGTCCGCAGAAATGGAGTGAGAACTCTTTCCATCAATGCGGATGTAAAAAGAGGTATGAACACAACCGCAATGACTGCCAAAGTAGAAAAGAAACTTGAAAATGTATCTCTTCCCAAAGGAGTTACTTTAAGCATGGGAGGTCAGAAGGAATCGGATGGAGAAGCTCTTCCACAAATTATAGGAGCTTTACTTATTGCCATTGTGATTATATTCTTCATCTTATTGTTCCATTTCAGAAAGATAAATCTGGCATTGCTAATCCTTGTCTCAATGTCGTTAACGGTCTTCGGAGCAGGCAATTGGTGTGCTTATTATGGGACAGGATGTTAGTATGACAGGTATTCTAGGTATTGTGAGTTTGATGGGTATCCTCGTAAGAAACGGAATTATCATGCTAGATTATGCAGAAGAACTGAGACACAAGCACAATCTTCCTGTATACGATGCAGCTCTTGAGGCAGGAAAAAGACGTATGCGCCCTATCTTCCTGACATCTGCCGCAGCATCAATGGGTGTAATCCCGATGATTATAAGCAACAGTCCGCTATGGGGACCAATGGGAACGGTTATCTGCTTCGGAACATTGATATCAATGGTATTGGTTGTAACAGGTATTACCTGTTGCATACTGGATTATTTTCAGAGGCAACCACAAAGGAATCGTTTCGCCCGAGTAATGCTAAAAATTTATTCCTCAATGGATTTTATTTATTGAGGAATAAACCCACAATTATTGGTCAATAAATAAAAATCATTGGTGAATAAATTAAAATTATTCAGGTTTAATTTTCAAGATAATATAATCAAATGAAAAAGAGAAATATAGCACTCTTAAGTCTTTTCCTTTTAAGCGGATTAACTATCTCCGCTCAGGAGGTTCTTACGCTGGAGCAATGTAAGAAGCTGGCTTTGGAGAACAACTGTAAAAATCAAGAATGCCCGATTGGAACAGAGCGCTTCCAACGAAACAAAGAAAGAGGCATTTACAAACTACTTCCCTACCGTAAGTGCCATTGGCGGCTGGATTCAATGCTAATAAGGGAATGGCAGCCATTGATATTATGGGCATGAGCATGTCGATGATGAAAAACGGTGTTGTTGGCGGGGTAACTGCCACACAACCGGTCTTTGTTGGCGGAAGAATAGTGAATGGAAACAAACTGGCTAAGCTTGGCTCAGAGGTAAGCGGATATCAGATGAAACTTTCCGAAGATGAAGTTTCGGTTACTGCCGAACAGTATTACTGGCAAATTGTTTCCCTACAGGAAAAAATGAGAACCATTGAGATGGTAGAAAAGATGCTCAATAATCTTCATAAGGATGTTACATGCAGCTTATAATGCAGGAACTACCGACTAAAAACGATGTTTTGAAGGTGGAATTGAAACAGAATGAAATTGCCAGCACTAAATTAAAACTGGAAAACGGTCTTTCACTTTCAAAACTAGCTCTTTGCCAGTATATGGGTATTGCATCGAAAGACTTTGTTATGGACACTGCCGAGTTTAAGTCACTTGTTTCTCCGCTGGAATATAAAGTGAACCACGATGAGGCCTTACGTAACCGCACAGAATACAAGTTACTGGATAAGAATGTAGAGGCCAATCGTCTTCAAACAAAAATGAAAATCGGAGAATATATGCCGTCAGCAGCTGTAGGTGCGGGGTATATGTATCACGACTTAATGGATAAAGGACGAAGTTTTGGTATGGTGTATGCAACAGTAGCCGTCCCTATTTCCGGATGGTGGGGCGGTTCTCATGCCATTAAAAAGCAAAAGCTGAACGAAAAGATGGCAGAGAATACAAAGCAAAACTCAAGCGAGTTGCTGATGATACAGATGCAGCAGCTGTGGAACGATTTGGAAGAATCATACAAACAAGTGCAACTTGCAGAAAAGTCGGTTCAATCGTCCACAGAAAACCTGAGATTAAACAACGACTTCTACAAAGCTGGAACAGTTGCTCTGAAAGATTTGCTGGATGCCGAGACTCTTATGCAGCAAAGCCGCGATCAGAAAACAGAAGCAAGCGTTGATTACTTAGTTAGAAAAACCAAGTATCTGCAGGCAACCGGCAGATAAATTTCATTATACTTCAACAAAAGATATCATTTGCTAAAGAATACAAAGATCGACTTTTATAATTTGAATGAGAGTACCTAAAGATAATTAAGGTGCTCTCATTTTTATTTATTGTATGGTTTAGACTGAAAAATAATTCTTTCTTCATTTCTAAAAATGAGCAATATTTTTTAGACAGCTTATTTGTTTTATTTAAAACTGTTCGTATATTTGCGAACAATATATGAAAAAGTTAAAGAATATACAGCAGAACAAGAACAGATTGCCCGTTTTGCCAAAGCAATGGGACATCCGGCACGAATAGCGATACTCGATTTTCTTGCATCGCAGGATAGTTGTTTCTTTGGAGATATTCACGATGAATTGCCTATTGCAAAAGCAACCGTGTCTCAACACTTGAAAGAAGCTTAAAGATGCCGGACTTATTCAAGGTGAAATTGAAGCTCCTAAAGTAAGATACTGCATTAGATAAAGAGAACTTGGGCTAAGGCTCAAAAGCTTTTGGGAGACTTCTTTAATAAGAAAGATATAAAGAAAAACTGTTGCGGATAATATTTTTTTGCGCACTATTGTTCGTTGATTTACGAATTATCAATTAATCATTAAATAAATAATTAATATGGAAATTAAAATTCTTGGTTCAGGTTGTTCTAAATGCAAAACACTTGAAAAACTAACACGCGAAGTTGTAGATCAAAACGGTATCGATGCTTCAATATCTAAGGTTGAAGATATTATGGAAATCATGAAATACGGAGTTATGGCAACACCGGCATTGGTAGTCGATGGCAAAGTGATGATCAAAGGACGTGTTCCTTCCTCTGAAGAGATTAAAGAAGCGCTAACAAAATAAATCCGGCAACTATGAAACGTATAATGATGATGAGCTTCGCAATGTTGATGATGTTGGGAAGCTTGTGTGTAATGCACAGAATAATAAAAAGCCGGCTACAGCAAAAACAGCGGCTCAGAAAATCGAAGTCTATTACTTCCATTTTACCCGCCGATGCCCTACTTGTATGGCTGTAGAGTCTGAATCTAAAAAAGATCTTAGTATTCTGTATCCAGAACAATTCAAGAAAGGGATGATTACATTCAAGAGCATTAATCTTGATGAAAAGAGTAGTGAATCTATTGCAGAGAAATGTCAGGCTTCTGGCCAGAGTCTTTTGGTTATCAGCGGTTAAAAAAAGAACAGACCTCACATCTGAAGGATTATGTATGCCCGCAACACTCCCGACAAGTTAAAGCAAAAATTAAATCAACCATTGACCCTTTACTGGGTTCTAAATAAGTTTCTAAGATGGAGTTCCTTCAAAGTATTCTCGATAACTCGCAGTACTCCTTTCTTACAGCAATCATACTGGGACTGATGACCGCCATCAGCCCCTGCCCTCTTGCTACTAATATAACAGCTATAGGTTTTATCAGCAAGGATATAGAGAACAGTAAAAAGGTATTTCTTAACGGACTTATCTATACCCTTGGAAGAGCGGTAAGCTATACGCTTCTTGCCGTAGTGCTTTATCTGGGAGCTAATCAAATGAACGTAATCCATGATTTTCCAGGGATGGGGCGAAAAGGTTCTCGGACCGTTACTCATTATCATCGGACTGTTTATGCTCGGCATAATAAAGATCAATTTCCCCGGATTCTCCAGATTGACCGAAAAGATTGGAGAAAAGAACAAAGGAAGTTACCTGAGTTCACTCCTATTGGGAATGATCTTTGCTTTGGCTTTCTGCCCATATAGCGGAGTACTTTACTTCGCTATGCTTATTCCTATAACTATTACCAGTGCAAGCGGATTGTATCTGCCAGTGTTGTTTGCTATTGCCACCGGACTTCCGGTTATCATCTTTGCGTGGCTTCTGGCATTTGCTGTGGTAATGTAGGTAAGCTGTATAATAGGATAAAGGTTTTTGAACTTTGGTTCAGGCGTGTTATTGCCGTTACATTTATTCTTGCGGGTTTTTACTATGCAACCATTTACTTCCTAAACTAGAAAACAGAAATATGAAACAGAACTTTTTAAGTAGTATTTCAACAGAAATAATCAAAATGAATCGCAAAAATCTGATTGGTCTTATTGCTATTCTGCCAATGTGGTACCTAATATACCATTACCTTCAGCCAATCAGCGACTGGATTGTTGATTCTGTTATAGGAATGCAGAAAGGCGATCACCTCACGGAAGCCATACGGTTCTTTATTTTTGAAGTTCCTAAGGTGCTGATGTTGCTTGCGCTGATAATCTTTATCGTAGGCATTATCCGTACTTACTTTTCGGCAGATCGCACCCGGAAGATGCTCGAAGGTAAATCTACCTTTGCCGGAAATGTACTTGCTTCCATGCTGGGTATTGTTACTCCTTTCTGTTCATGTTCTGCCATTCCGTTATTTCTTGGATTTGTAGAATCTGGAGTGCCATTAGGCGTTACTTTCTCATTCCTGATTGCCGCACCCATGATTAATGAAGTTGCCGTAATTCTGCTGCTGGGTTTGTTTGGTTGGAAAACAGCTCTGATATATGTGATCACCTGGACTTATTATAGCCATCACAGCCGGATGGATTATCGGCAAACTAAAACTAGAACATTGGGTGCAGGATTGGGTTTATCAAACTCAAATGGGTAACACCGGAGATGAGGAGAATGGTCTTACTTTCTCTGACCGCATCCGTTTTGGATTTGATTCTGTGAAAGAGATTGTTGGAAAAGTCTGGATCTATGTTGTCGTTGGAATTGCGGTAGGTGCAGGAGCTCATGGCTATGTACCCGAAGATTTATGGTTTCACTAATGGGAAAATCAGCCTGGTTCAGCGTTCCTTTGTCAGTCCTTATTGGAGTGCCTCTTTATTCGAATGCTGCAGGTATTATTCCAATTGTATCTGTTCTCATTGAAAAAGGAGCTGCACTGGGCACCTCACTGGCATTTATGATGGCTGTTGTAGGTCTTTCACTACCAGAGATGATTATTCTTAAAAAAGTACTGAAGTTGCCGCTGATACTTACATTTGTAGGAGTTGTAGCTACAGGAATAATGATTGTAGGATATTTGTTTAATCTGATATTTTAAACGTTTATGAAAATATTAATTCTTTGTACCGGTAATAGCTGTCGTAGTCAGATGGCTCACGGATGGCTTCAGTCATTCGATAAATCGCTGGATGTACATTCCGCCGGAACAGAAGCCGGCACCAAGAGTCAACCCAAAAGCAGTCAAAGTAATGGCCGAAGCCGGAATAGACATCAGCAACCATTACCCTAAAAATGTGGATCGCTACCTGAATGAAGAATGGGATTACGTAATCACTGTATGTGGAGGAGCTAATGAAAGCTGCCCAACATTTACAGGGAAAGTAAATCACAGAATCCATATCGGGTTTGATGATCCTTCACATGCAACAGGAACCGATGAATTTATATGGAGTGAATTTATCCGTGTGCGTGATGAGATAAAAAGAGGTTTTTATCAGTTTTATATCAACGAGATTTATTGAATTCAAGTTTCTAATATGAAAACAAACTTAAGTTTCTTGACAGATACCTTACGCTGTGGATATTCCTTGCGATGTTCATCGGAGTATTCATAGGATATATCAATCCCGGAATCACAGATTTCTGGCAACGGTTTGAATCGGGAACCACCAATATACCTTTAGCCATCGGTCTCATTGTTATGATGTATCCACCATTGGCCAAAGTTAAATACGAAGAACTAGGCAAAGTATTTTCTAACAGGAAAATACTTTCCATATCATTATTGCTTAACTGGATAGTAGGCCCCATATTAATGTTTATTCTTGGAATAATCTTTCTTCAAAACTATCCCGAATACATGTATGGTATCATAATGATTGGTCTTGCACGTTGCATAGCAATGGTGCTGGTATGGAACCATTTGGCAAAAGGAAGTTCGGAATATGCAGCAGGACTAGTGGCACTTAACAGTATATTCCAGGTGTTATTCTTCTCTTTCTATGCCTACATTTTATTGCAGTACTTCCAGGATGGTTTGGTTTACCAACCACAAATGCCGTTGAGAATATTACAATTGGAGAAATTGCCCATAGCGTTTTCATCTATCTTGGAATACCATTTATAGCCGGATTCCTCTCCAGATATATTCTTATCCGTGCAAAAAGCGAACAATGGTACTATACCAAATTTATTCCCAGAATAAGTCCGCTAACGCTAATAGCTCTACTGTTTACTATTATCGTTATGTTCTCATATAAAGGTGAATATATCGTTAAGCTACCTTTCGATGTATTGCTCATAGCTCTGCCATTGATGGCTTACTTTGCAATAATGTTCTTTTTCTCATTCTGGATCACAAAAAAATCGGGAGCTGATTATGAGAAAACAACGTCGGTTAGCCTTCACAGCCACAGGTAATAACTTCGAACTTGCTATAGCAGTAGCCATCGCCATATTTGGTATCAATTCAGGAGTAGCCTTCGCTGCGGTTATTGGTCCACTTATTGAAGTACCCGTTCTAATTCTTCTTGTTAAGTTTGCATTAAGGCAAGAGAGCAAAATGAAAAGCAATAAATAAAGCACTACTTAAATACATATATAGATCTATGAACGAAATTAAAATTGAAACCATGACAGAAAAATCATGGACCGATGTAGCCCGTATATATGAATCGGGCATTGCAACAAAGAATGCAACATTCCAAACAGAAGCTCCCGATTGGGATTCCTGGGACAAGGCACACAGACAAGACTGTCGACTCGTAGCTACCATCAATGGCAAAATAGTAGGCTGGACAGCATTGTCAAACGTATCAAGCAGATGTGTATATGCAGGAGTGGCTGAGGTTAGTGTCTATGTTGATTCAGCCTTCAGAGGCAAAGGTATCGGTAATAAATTAATGGAAGTACTGATACAGGAATCAGAAGCAAATGGCATTTGGACCCTTCAAGCTGGAATCTTTCCCGAGAATACAGGTAGCTTGAAATTACACCATAACCACGGATTCAGAACTTTAGGAATCAAAGAACGACTAGGCAAGATGGACAATAAATGGCGCGATGTTGCCCAACTAGAAAGACGCAGTAAAGTCGTTGGAATTGATTAAGCGCTAGACTGCTAGATTACTGCTAGATCAAATTATATTAATCTAGCAGATATATCTTATTTATTTATAGCGAGTTAAACAGCAAGTGCTAGATTGCTAGATCAATTTTGAATTTTAATATTATGAGATAGAGATTTTATTGAAAACAGAAAAAGGCTAGGTTAATAACCTAGCCTTTTTCTATAAAGTTTATCTAAATATCTATTTCATTGTACCACCGATAATATCAAGCAATTCGTTTGTAATGGCCTGCTGACGGGATTTGTTATATAACACCGTCAAATCCTGAATCAGATCATTCGCATTATCATGTAGCAATCTGCATTGCCATTGTTCGCGCCGCATGCTCTGATGTATTTGAATCAAGTAATGCAGTATACATTCTTAAACCAAGAACCTGCGGTACCAAAGTTTTAAGCAAATCAGCTTTTGAAGGTTCAAATATATAATCCAATGCCCAATTATGATCTACAGGAGCTTCTTCAGGTTCCGGCAAACTTACAGGAAGATAATCCTCACGGGTAAGTATTTGTGAAGCTGTATTTTTAAAGTGATGATAAAGCAATTCTACTTTATCAATTTCCTTATCAGCATACATTTTCATCAGTTTATTAGCCAAATCAGAAGTTCCCTGGTAAGATGGTTTATCTGCAACTTCCAAAAGCACATCCTGTATATTCAGTCCTTCATTTTTGGCTGCATGAGCTATTTTCTTACCTATAGCAAAAATCAGAACATTTTCCTTACCAATCTGAGATGCATATCCTTCCACCATCAAATTTAACTGACGGGCAACATTTGCATTGTATGCCCCGCAAAGCGATGAATTGGAAGAGAACGCAACAATTGCCACCCGTTTTACCGGGCGCACTTCCATATAAGGTGATCGAATATCGGCTTCATTTGAGAGGAAAGCCTTTAGCATGGCATGCAGCTTCGTCTCGTAAGGAAGCATATTCGAAATTGAACTCTGCGCACGGTGCAACTTAGCAGAAGCTACCATTTTCATGGCAGACGTAATTTTTCTGGTACTGTTTACCGACGCTATTCTTCCTTTTACTTCTTTTAGTGATGCCATATTTCCTCCTATTTACTATAGACCTTCGCAATAGATTCTGCAACTTTTTCTATAATTGCAGATACTTCATCGTTGATTAATACCTTTTTTCAGTACATCAAGTACATCTTCCTGGTGATTGTTCTGAAGATCTAATAAGAAATTCTTCTCAAACTCATGAACTTTATCCAGTTTAACAGACTTAAGCAAACCGTGTGTACCACAATACAAGATTGCAATTTGTTGCTCAACCGGCATTGGAGTGTACTGAGGCTGAACCAGTAATCGGGTATTCTTCTGACCTTTATTAATAGTCAAAGCGGTTACAGGGTCCATATCTCCACCAAATTTGGTAAATGCTTCCAGTTCGCGGAACTGAGCCTGGTCAATCTTCAATGTACCGGCAACTTTCTTCATTGCCTTGATCTGCGCATTACCACCAACACGAGATACAGAAATACCTACATTGATAGCCGGACGGTTACCTTGATTGAACAAGTCTGTATCAAGGAATATCTGACCATCTGTAATAGAAATTACGTTGGTTGGGATATATGCAGCAACGTCACCAGCCTGAGTTTCAATAATTGGAAGAGCAGTTAAGGAACCACCACCTTTTACTTTACCTTTCATACTTTCAGGAAGGTCATTCATCTGACTAGCAACTTCCTGCTGATTGATAATCTTAGCAGAACGTTCCAGCAAACGAGAGTGCAAATAGAAGATATCACCAGGATATGCTTCACGTCCGGAAGGACGCTTAAGAATCAAAGGATACCTCACGATATGCAACTGCCTGTTTAGACAAGTCATCATATACTACCAATGCATGACGTCCGCTATCACGGAAATACTCACCGATAGCAGCACCTGCAAACGGTGCAAAATATTGTAAAGCGGCAGGATCGGATGCTGTTGCAGATACTACAATAGTATAATCCAGCGCACCTTTTTCTTTCAGTGTATTTACGATAGTAGCAACAGTAGATCCCTTCTGTCCTATGGCAACATAGATACAATATACAGGGTCTCCGGCTTCAAAATTACTTCTTTGGTTGATAATAGTATCAATCGCAATAGAGGTCTTACCAGTCTGACGGTCGCCAATGATTAACTCACGTTGGCCGCGACCGATAGGAATCATAGCATCAACAGCTTTCAAACCTGTTTGCAAAGGCTGATTTACAGGTTGACGGAAAATTACCCCCGGAGCTTTACGTTCCAATGGCATTTCAAAGCGTTCACCAGCAATTTCCCCTTTACCATCAAGTGGCTCTCCCAGCGGATTGATTACACGTCCAAGCATTCCTTCACCAACATTGATAGAAGCAATTCTTCCTGTACGTTTTACTATATATCCTTCTTTAATCTGATCTGTAGGACCAAGTAATACAGCTCCTACATTATCCTCCTCGAGGTTCATTACAACGGCTTTAATGCCATTGTCGAACTCCAGCAGCTCGTTAGCTTCAGCATTCCTCAGGCCATAAATGCGGACAACACCGTCACTTACTTGAAGTACTGTCCCCACTTCATCGAACTGAAGGCTGGTATCAATTCCTTCAAGTTGCATACGCAACACTTCGGAAACTTCACTTGCTTTTATATTTTCGGACATAATTCTTTATTTATATACTTTTTCTATTCTTATCCATAAACTGAGTCTTCACCCGTTTAAGTTGTGTTGCCACACTAGCATCCAAACGATAGGTATCAATACCAAAGATAAATCCACCAAGAATTTCAGGATCAACAGCAGTTTTAAATTCCAGAGTTCCTTCCTTATCTTTCATCAGCATTTCCTTCATCCGATCTTCTGTTTCAGCACTCAAAGGAGATGCTGTGACCAATGATCCGATAGAGATTTTTTAGCTTTACGGTATAAATCCTGATACATCAAAGCAATGGATTGCAGGTGCTTTTCTCTTTTATGATGCAAAACCAATTCAATGAAACGAGCATAGACATCGCTCACCTGAGTACCGGCCGCAGTGCATATCAGCTTATGCTTTATCTTTGTTTTTCAACACAGGATTATCAAGCACGGTTTTAAGAGAAGAGTGTTCAGCAAAGCTTTGAGACAATGTGCTCATTTCAGCATATACTTTCTCTTCCAAACCTTTGTCCTGTGCAAAAGCAAATAACGCTTTAGCATAACGCATGGGAATAATACCTATATTCATTGCTTATGATTTTGATACTGTCACTTCATCCAACAAACGATCAATCATATCCATCTGCTCTTTGTCTTTCTTCAGACTAGTACGTATTACTTTTCAGCAATATCTACAGATAAAACAGCTATCTGGCGACGTACATCACGGATAGCTTCTTCTTTCTCTGCCTGTATCTGAAGTCTTACTTCGTCCAATTGTTTTTTGGCTTCTAATTGAGCAGTGACTTTTGCTTCGCTGATAATTTTATCGCGGATAGCAGCTGCATCATTCAAGATTTTCACCTGTTCTTCACGAGCTTCAGCCAGCATTGCTTCTCCATCTGCTTTAATACCCGCCAATTGTTCATTAGCAGTTTTTGCAGCCTCTAGTGATTTATCAATAAATTGCTTGCGGTCTTCCACCATCTTAGTGATAATAGGAAAACCAAACTTAGCAAGGATGATAAATACCACCACGAAAGAGAGGAGCATCCAGAATAGAAGTCCAAATTCAGGTTGTAATAATGACATATTATTATAGAGCTAAGAAACAAACAACAACTGCGAATAATGCAACACCTTCAACCAAGGCAGCAATAATAATCATATTCATACGAATATCACCGGCAGATTCAGGTTGGCGAGCAATAGCTTCCATAGCTGAGCTACCAATTTTACCAATACCAATACCAGCTCCTACTGCTGCAATACCTGCACCAATTGCTGCACCTAATTTACCTAATCCCAAACCGGCAGCTGCTGCCTGTAATAATACTGTTCCTAACATAATTTTTTATTTTTAATGGTTTATATTAATTTTATATTTGTTTTTATTTTGCGTGATGACCATGTACCTGAGATAATCCAATAAATACTGCAGAAAGCATAGTAAATACATATGCCTGGATATATGCAACCAAAAGTTCAAGGATATTCATAAAGATTCCAAAAAGACAGATAAAACAGTCATAGAGCCATTAAGAACTGGTCCCATCACAGCTGTAATGAATACCAGACATACTAGACTGAGAATAACTGAGTGGCCTGCCATCATATTAGCAAAGAGACGAATCATCAAAGCAAATGGCTTTGTTAATATACCTACTATTTCGATAGGAATCATAATAGGCTTCAATGCTAATGGAACATCTGGCCAAAATATTTCTTTCCAATATTCTTTAGTACCAAAAAGATTAACAGCCAATAATGTGCAACAAGCTAATGTAAGTGTTATTGCAATATTACCGGTAACATTTGCTCCTCCCGGGAATATAGGTATCAACCCCATTAAGTTATTAAAGAATATAAAGAAAAAATACTGTTAGCAATATGGTG
>Ga0268356_10064_pt1 | contig 30723 bp, 33 predicted proteins | sample BioMet10_FD_194415 | JGI IMG/M metagenome (GOLD analysis project Ga0268356, IMG submission 194415) | Sewage microbial communities from Oakland, California, United States - Biofuel 10 (PacBio Assembly) | ecosystem: Engineered > Wastewater > Sewage > Unclassified | place: USA: California | collected...
TCAATGAAGGATGGAAACTACTGCTTCCGGTCTCAGCATTACTATCATAACAGAATTATCAGCGATTTCAATTACGGTCTTACCCAATTCATAATGAGCTTGATCCTGACAATTCTCTTTGTGAACCATGCGGCAGCGGCAAAGAACAGGACAATGCAGACCAACTCAATATACGGCGGAATGGTCACCAGCATCTGTACCATCTTCAGCAGCAGGATGCACAGCAGATATACAACGATATAAATGCCCATGCCGGCAAAAAAATATCTGATCTTTGCATTTCTCAGTCTTTTCGATTCTCTGCTTGAATTCATAGCGTTATTTTAAAACATCTGGTTCCCTTCCACAACCCTTGTCTTTACAATATATGTATGTGCGGACGATATATTTTCTATGATCAGAAAAATGCGCATCTGAAAGAACTGATTGCGCAGGCCAGAGAAAAAATGAGTGAGAAGGATTTCAATGAGATCTCATTATTTGAAGTGTTCCCAGGCCAGAAGGCATTTGCAGCAGTCTATGATTCAACAAAGCAGAAGACAGTCATCAAGGTCATGTGCTGGGGCTACGACAATCATGGCAAAGCCGTGATCAATGCCAGAAGCGAATCCTGCTTTGCTTCGCAATTCTTTCAGGATTCCTTTCCATGTGCCATTCCAGCATCTTCCTATTTTGAGTGGACAAAGACGCATCAGAAGTATGAGTTCAAGGCAAAATCAGAGACGATCTATTTAGGTGCTCTGGCTCATATTGAAAATCGGCAATGGCATTTTGTCATCATCACCGAAGAAGCTTCTGGTGCACAGGCAGATGTCCATTTTCGGCAGCCGCTTGTCTTCAGCTATGAAGACGCAAAAAAGTGGTGTGCATCAAAGCACCCCACTTCTCTCTTACCGCTTTCCATTCAGGAAAGATATTCTTCAAAAGTTTAGAACAATGTACCAGGGCGCGTGATCTTCAAATGTTCATACGCCTTTTCTGTAACAACTCTGCCGCGGGTCGTACGGTTGACGAAACCAATCTGGATCAGATACGGCTCATAGACATCTTCCAGTGTTGTTGTCTCTTCAGAAATGCTGTTGGCTAACGCATCCAGTCCGACCGGTCCGCCATGGAATCGTTCGATGATGCCCATCAGGTAGCGGATATCAACTTCATCCAGGCCCAGTGAATCGACATGGAGCCTGTTCAGGGATGCATCCGCAATCTCTTTGGAAATGACACCGTCATTCAATACCTGCGCAAAGTCTCTGATTCTCCGCAGCAGACGGTTGGCAATCCGCGGTGTTCCTCTGGAACGCTTGGCAATCTCAATGACAGCCTCAGGTTCAATATCAACATTCAGGACTCTGGCTGTTCTTTGAATGATTGATGCCAGCTGATCCTGTGTATAGTATTCCAGTTTTGAAATGATACCGAATCTGTCACGGAGCGGTGCACTGAGGTCACCAGCCCTGGTCGTTGCACCGACTAAAGTGAATGGAGGCAGGTCCAGTCTGACGTTTCTGCCGCCGGCACCATTCTCGCCGCCGACCATGACATCCAGTTCGAAATCCTCCATCGCTGGATACAGAACTTCTTCAACTGCTTTCGGCAGACGGTGGATCTCATCGATGAACAGCACATCCCCAGGTTCCAAGACTGATAATATGGAAGCTAAGTCTCCTGTCTTCGTGATTGATGGACCGGATGCAACTTTAACATTGGTATGCATCTCATTGGCCAGAATGTAGGCAAGTGTTGTCTTGCCCAGTCCCGGAGGCCCATACAGCAGTACATGATCCAATGATTCGTTTCTCTGCAGCGCTGCCTTGATATAGACTTTCAGGTTCTCTTTTAAAGTATCCTGACCGACATATTCACTCAGTGACTTTGGACGGATGGTCTCTTCATCATCACCGGATTCAGGCATCGCAGACATCAGATTTTTTTCATCATCTTCCATTTACTTGCCTGTCCTCCCTCTTGCCATGATGCGCAGTCCCATCTGCAGATATTCCTTCGTAGACAGACCTGGCTTGTCCATCATTTCATTGGCAGCTCCGCCAAGTTCTGAAGGTTTGTAGCCAAGTCCCTTCAGGCCTTCCAGAGCGTCATTGATCTCCGGCGGATATTGATTTGCACTGACTGCCTTTGCCTTGACTTCGACTTGTACAAGCTTTCCTTTCAGATCGAGGACAATCTGGGAAGCACTCTTAGCACCGATGCCCGGCATCTTCTTCAGACCGGCAACATCACCTGTTTCAATTGCATTGATGACAGCATCATAGCCGGCACTAGCCAGCATGTTCATCGCCGTCTTAGGACCAAGTCCCTTCACAGAGATCAAGCGCAGAAAAAGCTCTTTCTCTTCCTGGCTCTCAAAGCCAAAGAGACTTGTATCATTTTCGGTAAAATGCATGTATGTATAGACTTTGATCTCTTCATTTAAGTGAATATGGTCAGTGTGTGGATAGGCAATCTGCCATCCCATGCCGTCATGATCCACAATGATATAGTCTGCTCCGTATGCTGCAATTGTTCCGCGAATAAATGCAATCATTGCATGCCTTCCTAATCCTTGAAATCAAGAATATGATTGTTGACAATGACCTGGTCACCGTTCTTGGCACCAGCTTCTCTTAACGCATCGTCTACTCCCATTTTAGCAAGAGCTTCGCCAAATTCCAACGCCTGCTCCGGAATTGAGATATCATACTGATCACTGAGGTAATCGACCTTCTGTGATACGACCTTCCAGCGGTTCGGCGCATCTTTTTCAATATAGAAATCAGGGCGCTTCGGCTGATAGCGGTAGATGATTGTTTCTTCCACAGGTGCTGCATTCTTCTGATCATCCGCCTTGGCTTGTTCGATCATTGCCATCGCTGCGTAAAGGACTGCATCCAATCCCTTCTTTTCAAGAGCTGAGATCTCATAGACCTTCAGCTGTGGATACTTCTTCTTGAACTCTTCCAGATGAAGCTCGCTGTATTCATCATCCATCTTATTGGCAACGACAATCTGCGGCTTCTTATCCAAGTCACCGTCGTAGGTTGCAAGTTCCTGATTGATGATCTGGTAGTCATCAATTGGATTGCGTTCCGCCCCTGACATATCGATTACATGGATCAACACTCTGCATCTTCTGATATGACGCAGGAATTCATGGCCTAAGCCCTTGCCTTCTCCTGCTCCTTCAATCAGTCCTGGCATATCTGCCAAAACAAACCCGCGGCCGTCCGGCAGTGTGACAACACCGATATTCGGTTCTATGGTCGTAAAAGGATATGCGGCAATCTCAGGTCTTGCACTGGTGACAATCGAGAGCAGTGTGCTCTTGCCAACCGATGGAAAACCGATAATACCTGCATCTGCTAAAAGACGCAGTTCAATCTGCAGATCTAAAGACTCACCGACTTCACCCGGCTGTGCATATTCCGGGGCATCATTCCTTGCGGTCGCAAAATGATAATTGCCTAGACCGCCTTTGCCGCCTTGAGCAATCAGCACCTTCTGACCAGGCTTGGTCAAGTCTGCCAGCAGATCGCCGGTCGCCGCATTTCTGATCATTGTGCCAAGCGGTACAGAGATGATGACATCATCTCCGGACTTGCCGTGCATCTTCTTGATCAGGCCAGGTGCACCATTGCCTGCCTTGACGCTGTGGGTGAACTTCAGCTTTGCCAAAGTTGTTTCGTTTGTATCAACAGAGAACCAGACGTCACCGCCTTTGCCTCCATCGCCTCCTGCCGGACCTCCGGTAGGATAGTACTTCTCACGTCTCCAGGCAACACAGCCTCTGCCGCCGTCTCCTGCTTTGACATGGATCTTGATGAAATCGATCATATAGGAAAACATCCTCCTTTCCTACTTAGAAAAAAATGCCCCTGACACGTCAGGAGCAGTTCTTCATGCGTTGTTTAAGCTTCTTCAGGATAAACAGAAACCTGTTTCTTATCCTTACCGACACGCTCATACTTGACAATACCTGCTGCTGTTGCAAACAGTGTATCATCTCCGCCGCGCTTCACATTCTTACCAGGCAGGATTCTTGTGCCTCTCTGACGGTAAATGATCGAACCACAGTTTGTGAATTCTCCATCGGCCTTCTTGGCACCAAGTCTACGTCCAGCGGAATCACGTCCGTTTTTTGTAGAAGAAACACCCTTTTTGGATGCGAACAGCTGCATATTCAGTGTGAACTTCATAGTATTACACCTCCGATATCTTTATTATGATAAAATCTTTGTTTACTTCTTCGGCTGTCTGCAGCTGGATCAGTCCCGTACGGAGAATCATTTCCGTTCTCTCATCCGGCTTGCTGACATGAATTGCGATATGACCTTCTTCAAGTGTGATATCATCAACATCACTCAGCTGATCTAATGCATTGCACAGCCCTGTACCAATCCCGCTCACAATTGCACATACCAGATCATGTCCATAGACATCAGAACCAGCATGGCCCTTGATCTCCAGATCAATAATCTGATGATGACTTTCATTTACGGTGATGCGGATCATGATTAACCCTCAATAGCGACGATAGTCAGCTTTGTATATGGTTGACGATGACCTTGTCTATGATGGGTAGAACCCTTCTTAGCTTTGTACATGAAGATCTTGACTTTCTTCTCTTTGCCCTGCTTTTCAACCTTGGCTGTAACCTTTGCACCATCAACATATGGTGTTCCGATCTTTGTGCCCTCATTGGAAATCAGACAAACCTTGTCAAATACAACTTCATCTCCTGCTTCTACATCGAGCTTTTCAACATAGATTTCCTGGCCAGCTTCAACTTTGAGCTGCTTACCGCCTGTTTCGATAACTGCGTACAATTTAATACACCTCCTGACATTATCTTAAGACGCGCCATAAAGGTGACATTTCTGTCTTAGGACCTTTTCTGAGCGGTTACAGACCTCTTCAAGAGGGCTGATAACATGACTATGATACATGGAGAAAAGTCTTTCGTCAACGATTATTCTTGTCTTTTGAAAGATTTTTCAGATAAAAGGAACGGTCTCCCGTTCCTATCGCAGTGCTTTGTAGATCTTAGTCACAAACTTCTTCCGTTCTTTTTCATCAGAATTGCTGAGCAGTGTGATCAAAGAGTAGATCTTGAGCTTTTCCTTTGTATTGTAGCTGTCATCTGTTTCTACCGTGACGATGGTCTGATTCAGACGATCCAGAAGATCCTGTTCACTTATCGCATCCAGATCTCTCAAATTTGTTTGGAATGTTTCTGCATTTTTAGGATCATGCTTTGCCATATGCTATCTCCTTAGAGGAAATCTTCCTCATTCTGCTTTGGTTCAACAAGTACTGACTCTGTCTCATCAACTGCTTTCTTCATCAAGCTCTGCCAGTCAAAGCGGGATTCATAGTATTCGCACTTCTTGAGGGTCGGCTTGGTGACCGGGTTCTTAGGATCAAAGATCGTGCAGCAGTCTTCAAACGGCAGAATGGAAGTTTCATAAGTGCCGATTTTTCTTGCCAGATCAATAATCTCCACTTTATCATAACACACCAGCGGCCGTAGGACCGGCATCGTGATGACCTGGTTGATGACATTCATGCTTTCCAGCGTCTGGGATGCGACCTGCCCGACTGATTCGCCAGTGCCAAGAGCCAGGCAGCCATTATTCAATGCAACCTGTTCGGCCTCCCGGAACATCATTCTTCTCATCAATGTAACAGCATATGGATCACCTGCTGTCTTATAGATTTCCAGCTGCATGTCTGTAAAGTTGATGATATGGACCTTCATATGTCCCTGATATTCGGCAACCATGCGGGCCAGATCCAGGACCTTGTTCTTGGCATTCTCACTAGTATATGGAGGTGAAGCGAAATGCACCGCCTCCACCTTCAGCCCGCGTTTCATCAGCTGATAGGCAGCAACTGGTGAATCAATGCCGCCGGAGAGCATCAGCAGGACTTTGCCGTTGATGCCGGCAGGATATCCGCCAGCACCCGGTATCTTCTCAGATGTGATGTAGGCATCCTGTTCATGGATTTCAATGCGGATGGCAAGTTCTGGTTCATGCACATCTACCTTTAATTCAGTATTGTGCAGGATCTCACCGGCGACCGCACGGTTGACATCATCGCTATGCATCGGATAGGACTTATCGTGACGCTTGGTGATGACCTTGAATGTCTTCTTATCGGAATCCTTGGCAATCTGCAGACATCTGTCCTTGATCACTTCAATATCATTGGAGACCTTTTCCGTAAAGGAGAAGGATGAAATGCCAAAGACTCTCTGCAGGCGCTTCGTGATTTCTTCCGGCTGTTGATCCGTCAGTTTAACATAGATGCGGTCATAGGTCTTTGTATAGACCAGATCATCATAGTCACGCAGTGCGTACTTGACGTTCTTGAACAGACGGGTGATGAAATCTTTGCGGTTCTTTCCTTTTGTCGTGAGTTCGCCATAGCGGATCAGGACGGTATCATATTTAACCATAATGCTCAATAATCTCCTTCAGGGATGTTAAGAAGAGATCAATCTCTTCTTCAGTGTTGTAGTATGAAAGTGAAATGCGGATGCACGAAGATGCTCTGCGCGATGAATAGCCCATGGCGGTCAGGACATAGCTTGGATCATCGCTCTTAGAAGCACACGTGCTCCTGGCGCTGACCATGAAGCCCTTGGCATTCAAGGCATTCTGCATCACTTCACTTGGAATCTTTTCATAGGACCAGTTGACAGTTGAGACAACGGCATCCTCTGGACTGTTGATCTCAACACCGTCAATTGCCAGCAGGCCTTTGACCAGTCTATCCCTGAGATCCTTGATGTACAGATGATATTTTTTCCGTTCTCTATTGCTAAGCGCAGCGTCTTTGCAAAAACCATATCTGCACACGCATTCGCAGTGCCGCCGCGCAGTCCATATTCCTGTTCGCCGCCGTTGATCAGCGGTATGAACGGAACATATGTCTTCTTCATTAATATGCCGGAGCCCTTCAGGCCTTCCAGCTTATGTGCTGAGATCGATGCCATATCGACATTGGTCAGGTCCAGAGGCACCTTGCCCACTGCCTGTGTCAAATCGACATGAAGGTAGGCATGGCTCTGCTTCTTGACAACTTCCGCAATCTCAGAAATCGGATTGACAGAGCCGCTCTCATTATTGACATACATGATTGATACAACTGCAGTATCTTCATCCAGGGCTTTCTTAAGGTCTTCAACATTGATTCTGCCAGTCCCGTCGACCTGCAGATATGTGATGCGGTAGCCGAAATACTGTTCCAGCTGAGCGCATGCATTGAGGATGGAACTGTGTTCAACATTTGTCGTGATGATATGTTTCTTATTTTGCTGGGCAAAGGCGCATCCCTTGACGGCTGCACTGTTGGATTCCGAAGAACCGCTGGTGAACAGGATATCCGTGGCATGTACCCCTAAAAGCCCGGCGATTGCTCCCCGGGCCCTTTCCATCATTTGACTGATTTCGCTTCCCTCATCATACAGCGATTCACTGTTGACATAATATTTCTCAAGAAGCTGTTCATAGCTCTTCAGCACTTCCGGATGGATCCTGGTCGTACTGGAGTTATCAAAATAGATTCTACGCTTGCACTCTTTGCATTCTCCCTGACGATTGACTCATAGTTGCCCGGATGGATCTTCTCCATCGTTGCAATTGCAATCTGCAGTGCCTGTGTATATTCACCGTTTCTGAAGCATAACTCACTTCTGGTCAGTTCACTGTCAATATCTTCATATGTAGAACGATAGCGGTTGCCGAAGACAATCGTATTCTCGACCATGACAACAGTACCGACAACATTATTAACGTTGTTGTACAGCTTGTAGATGAAGTCCAGGGCTTCCTGCAGAGTGGAATTCAGCAGCTGGATGCTGATTGGTGTTTCCTTCAGCAGTGTCTCCAGATGGTGAATATATGTGTTAGCCTTGTTCATATCTTCCTGATAGGCAGCGGAGATGTTCGGCAGTTTGTAGCGGCGGATCTTGACCTGCATGGAGTTCATGATGATCTGCAGCTTGACCAGCTGCTTCTTTGCTCTGTCCACATCGCTGTTGGCAGAATCCAATGCTGAGCGGATCTGCTTCAGTTCTCCATTAATATCGGTATAACCCTGGAACAGCTGTTTCAGGGAGATCAGTACTTCACTTGCAGGTACGGCATAGCTCTTGGCCTGGCTCATGACTTCTGGTCTTGTAGCATTCAGATGTTCCAGCAGTGTGGAGTTCTTCTGCAGATTTTCATTCATGTCCTTCATGCCGAACAATGTAGCAGCAGTTCCGACCTTTGTATTCAGATAGCTTTCTGTCTGATTGACTTCATTGGCAAGTGTCTCTGTTTCCTTTGTCAGGCTGCGCATCTCATCGTACGCTGTACCTTCCTTTTTCACTGCCTCATCCATCTGTGACAGACGTACTTTATAGTCATCCAAGTGCTCACCGACACCATCCTGCTTGCCGGCCTTCAGCTTGATCAGATCTTCTTTCAGGGCTGCAGATAAAGCAGCCAGGTTCTTTTCTACCTCAAGATGCTTCAGATAAACACCGCGGTTCTTATGATGCTGATAGTCATGATGCAGAGTCTCCGCCATTGACGGAATGACCCCACGGGCATCTTCCAGCAGACCAGGCATCGTATCGACCATCTTCTCCAGCTCTGCCATGGAAGTGCGGATCGTATCCAGTTCCGCATTTGCCTTATCAAAATCAGAGGAGAACATCCATTCTTCAAATGTATTGAACATTTTCTCAGTATCATCGATCTTCTGTTCAATTGCACTCCAGTTGAAGGAAAGTCTCGATGCATTTTCCTGTGCCTGTGACTTCAGGGCACGGAAGCGGTTCTTCAGTGTCGTAACTTCCTGTCTCTGTGCTGTTTCCTTTGCCAGGATATCATCTAATAATACTTCCAGTGATTTGACTTCACGGTGAGCATCTGTGATTTCCTGATCCAGTCCATTGATCAGACCTTCTGCCTTCTTCAGCTTGCCGGCAATGATGAAATCCTCTGCCTGAGCCAGATGATCAGAGATCTTAGTCATATCTGTTTCCTGTCTGCGAGAAGTCTGTCTTAGCCTTTTCAACCTTATCTATGGTCTCCTGGTCGACACGGGAAATCGCCACTGCCTTATTCATTTTAAAGGACAGCGGGATCTTCTTGATCTCGTTATATTTGTTTTCAAGCTGTTCCAGATCGGTTCTGTAGCGCTTTGTATTGACTCTGGTAATAATAAGCCAGAGGGTCAGTATAACTACAATAACAATGATTGCAATTACAACTCTGCTGTCTGATAGATAGCTCAGGAATTTATTCATACTTACCTTCCCTTCATTTCATCCATTATATTAACACATATTGTGAAAATTCTGAACTGCTTATCTATATCAATTGACATTCATTTTTGGTTCTGTTATTATCTACCTTGCGTCAAATGATAGCAGCATGTAGAGTCATGCACTAAGGCGTTGTTAACAGTTATACTGCAGATAAAGTAACTGAGCTGCAATCAGCGAAATATCTCCATAGCAACACCACGCATTGATGATCTGCACCTGTTGTTGTTTCTCAGCCATTTAATAGGAGGAAACAAAACATGGCACGTTACACAGGTCCGGTTTGGAAGAAGTCTAGACGCTTGAGCTTCTCCATCTTAGAAACCGGCGAAGAGCTTAAGAAAAGAACTTATGCTCCAGGCCAGCACGGCCCAACCAAGCGCATCAAGTTATCCGGTTACGGATTACAGCTTCGTGAGAAGCAGAGAGTCCGCAACATGTACGGACTGAATGAAAGACAGTTCGCAAACCTGTTCGAAAAGGCTTCCAAGATGGAAGGCATGTCAGGTGTAAACTTCTTAGTTCTGCTCGAGAGCAGACTGGACAACATGGTCTACAGAATGGGTTTCGCAAGAACTCGTAAGGCTGCTAGACAGTTAGTCAACCACGGACACATTGAAGTCAACGGTAAGAAGATCGACATCCCATCTGCTTTAGTCAATCCAGGTGATGTCATTGCTCTGCGTGAAGGTTCACGCAACATGGCAGTTGTTGCCGAAGCACTGGAAAGCAACATTGCTGCTCCAGCATTCGTAACAGTTGACAAGGAAAACAAAAAAGGAACTTACGTCAGAATCCCTGAGAGATCTGAACTCAATCAGGAAGTCAACGAAGCTCTTATCGTTGAATACTACAACAGGTAGTCAACTAGAAAGACATTCTTCGGAATGTCTTTTTTCTTATATAAAGATAGAAAAAGACCATCCCACTGTACTTTGCAGCAGTAATGGTCTTTCTTTTTAATTACTTTTCGATGACGGAAAGAATCTTCTTTTCATCATAAGCAAACAGTACAACACCGCCGAGCATGCACAATACAGCAGCGACAACCGCTGTAATACGGTAGCCTAAGCCGTCTGTTCCAATCAATGCTAAGCTTGTGAACAGCAGCATGGCTACAGACTGTCCCATCTTGAAGGCAAAGGTGCGAGCAGCATAGAACATGCCCTGTCTGTTCTCACCTGTCTGGTCTGCATCTGCTTCAGCAATATCCGCAACAATTGCCTGCGGAAGAATGCCAAGAACTGCCATTGGGATTGCTCCAAGAATGGCAACTAATAAGCCCCAGACCATGCCGGAGATGCCGAACAGTCCGCAGAGTGATGTCAGAAGGAACACACAGGCAAAGAGAATGAATGCGGTTGTAACAAGACGCTTCTTGCCATACTTTCTTGCCAGGATGTTGACTGGTGCATAGCATAGAACAGAAACACCTGTCATGAGGGCAAACAGAAGGAAGGACATGCTGTCAGGCAGCTTCATCAGGACTGTGATATAGAATGGCAGGCCTGTCTGAAACAGTGTCAGAGCAATAAAGTAAAGAACATCAGACGCAACGAACTTTTGAAATTCCTTGTTCTCAAAAGTCTTGGCTAAAGACTTGAAAGCAGTCGTTTCACTCGGCGTGACGTCTGCATAATCCGCTTCCTTGATGCAGAAAGCAGGGATCAGCATGCAGATAACACCAATGGCAGCTAAGATGCCGACGGCTGCACGGATGCTGTTGGTATATCCAAGTGAGTCTTCCAGTGCACCGGCAATATTAGGAAGCAGATAAGCAATTGCAGTACCAATAATGAATGTGAAGGAAATGTAAGTTGATACATTAATGCGGGCTTCCTGGGTACGGCCGAGCTCTGGGATCAAAGCGTTGAACGGTGTGCAGTAAATGGTCATGAACAGATAGAACAGCAGATCCATGACGAGCAGGAAGATGCCGTTTGCTGTACTTGTTCCATTGACTGGTGAGAAGAACAGCAGAATTGTTACGATGCTTAACGGTATGGCAGCGGCTCTCATAAATGGGATACGTCTGCCCAGCTTATTGCGGCATCTGTCGGATTTGCCGGCAATCCATGGGTCAGTCACTGCATCGAAGATTCTGCCGATAGCAGCAATCACTCCAATGACAGTCAAACCTAAGAAAACTGATCCCTGGGTCAAAAACAGCGGCTGTCCCTTGGCAATGACATCCTGTGAAGGCTGGAAGAAATAGACCATCCAGCTGGTGACGACACCAGAAAGCATAGACCATCCGAGCTGTCCAATTGCGAAGATCCACATGATCTTCTTTGAAGCTTGTTTCAATTCTTTCTTTTCCATAGTTTCTCCTGAAAGTTCCATTATAGTTTTGGATAACTGCTGACCTTCAGCGTCTGCTGCCGGCCGTCAAGCAGATATTCAACTTCGATACAGTGATTTTCCGCATGCATGGAAATAACTTTCCCCTGCTCTGCAATATGACGATAAAGCTGATAGTCCTGCTTCATCTTTTCTGAATACGTGTTTGGATCATCTGAAGTCAGGAAGGCACCCCCTAGCAGTGCATCCAATTGTGCCAGCTGTGATTTCTGTTCTTCACTCAGCTTGATATTATCACTCCGCAGGAAGAACACGTCTGGATCACTCATGTATGCATGTCTATTCAATTGATTTCTTGTATAGATATTGGTGATAGCATTCATTGTCGATACTCTTTCGCGATGGAAGAAGCGCATGAACCATTGATCATCTTCATCTAATGAGACATCGCAGCTGATGCGGCAGTAATCAACAATACCGAAGGCTGGCATGACTGGGACCCCGCATCCCAGAATCAGCTTATCTCCGCAGACTTCACGAAGCAGCCGCACTGCCCGATACATTCTTGCCGATCTTGTTTCTGTTTCACTGCCAAACGGCGCCGCACCATACAGAAAATCAAGTTTAACGAGGTCATATCCCCATTCATTGATGACCTGGTCAAAGACTTTCCTAATGTATGCTTCCGCTTCCGGAACATCGATATCCAATGAATAGAAACCGCTCCAGTTGCCGCCGCACTTCCAGTTTTCCCCATCCTTTTTAATGAACCAGTCAGGATGTTCCTGATACAGTTTTGATTTTTCCTCTGCCGCAAATGGTGCCAGCCAGATGCCTGCACGGTATCCTGCCGCATGAATCTGATCTGCCATCTCCTTCATGCCGTTTGGAAATTTTTTTTCATCCGGCACAAGCCAGTCACCGACATATGTTCCCAGCCGTCATCGATCTGGAACAGATCATTCTTTGCAAAGATGTTCTGACATCCTTTGAGATCCTGGACAATCGATGGTTCATCAATGTTCTGATAGCGGTTATACCACGAGGAATAGCCAAAGAGCTTCTCAGTTGTCCGCGGTCTGATGTTCAGCTGGGCAAACCATGCATCAAATACTTCCTGCTGACTGCCCTCACTGTAAAACAGGTCAAATAGCTGATATATCCCACCGCATCTTAGGCCGCTGCAGTCTTTCCTGATTGTCAGGATAGACTGATTGGCATCATATCGGAACATTGTATATTCCAGTTTCTTCATTCAATGAAGCAAACAGCTGATATCTGTCTCCCTGCCGGAACCAGCACCAGCTGAATCCATGGGTGATTCCCTTTTGATATGGGGTAATTGACAAAGTGATAATCTGCATATCTGTCAAAAGCATACTTGTCTATGAGATTCTTTGGGATACGGTGCATACCGCGGATCCTGCTGTGCCTCTTATACTCAGGTGATACTGTCCAGGTCTGATAGCCGTTCATGAAGATTTTTTCATCTTCACTGCTCTTGTGATAGATCTCAGCCTGTACTTCCTGAATGATGCCGGCCGGCAGGTCAGCTGCAATATGCAGAGGCCCTGTATTCCATTCCTGTTCTCCATGCAGGCGGAGATACATCTTTAACGATCACTTTCCATTTGAATTTCATGACGCGTCTCTCATAGTTACATGCAGCTTTACAGTCACTGGCTGCGTCTGTGCAGTTGTAAAGGTGATTGATGCTTCGCCTGCACTTCCTGTCGTTCTGATGTAGGTGCCGCTCATGCCGCCTTCCAGGGCAACTGCATCCGGTCCAACAATTTCAATCGGCCCTTCAACACTGATCTTGACTGGCAGCTGTGCATAGACAGCCCGGCTGTCATTGGCATCCTTGAGACACAGACGGAAGGAAGACATATCATATGCATCCCCTTCCTTCAGCTCTGTATTGGATGTCTTGACCTCCAGATGCAGATCCGTATTCGGTGTCTTGATGACAGTCTTTACAACCTTTCCGTGATCAACTGCTTCAAATCTCCAGGTTGTCGAATCACCGCCCCAGGAGCCGACGTACTTGCCATATAGTTCAACACCCTCTTCATATTTAAGGTGATAATGCATCATGACCCAGCCAAGTTCCAGTTTTGCCTTGAGCGGCAGTCCAGCCAGTCCATACTTCTGGGCTGAACAGAGTGCATCGTGAATATATTCTTCTTTCCTGCCGGTGAATCCTTCTTTGATTTTCAGAAGGTCACCGATTGTATCATCAATCTTGACCGGCCCATGGCGCATCGCATGGAAGCGTTCATCGACCTTGAATGATTTCACAAATTCATTGTTCTTATACAGTCTGACTTCATCTGCATTTGTAAAGGCATAGAACTCAGCAAGGTTTGTCGCATTATAGTCGCCGATATCCATCGGGCTGCTGATTTCAAGGACTGGTTCTTCCTCACCCTGTGAAGCGTAGATGAAGGCTGCCGGCTTCGGATTCCGGAAAGAATCCATTACGCCGTGGTAGCAGATCCTGTCGCCGCTGCCAAACTGACGGTGGGTTGGATAATCGAACATGCACCATTGGAAGACACCCGCATGTTCATGGTCTGCCATGGCATCATTCAATACTCTGGCGTGACGCAGCGCATGCTCCTGCAGTCTTTCCCATCTGTCCCAAGGCTTGGTCGGGAACATATGGCCATTTGCTTCAGAAATCAGCAGTGGATGGTGTATGTCCTTCATGACATCTTTCTTCTGTCTGCATCCAGGATTGTTCCCCATATGCGAGAAATCATTAAAGGTATAGACATCTTCGAGCAGAGAGCTCTTTTCCAAATAGCGGACACCGCTTGTAGGTCTGGATGGATCAAGTTCATGAGCAGCGGCATTTGTCTTTTCATACATTGCATCATCATCCAATGATTCATTGATGCGTACGCCCCAGAGGAAGATGGATACGTGATTCCTGTATTGTCTGACCATTTCCTTTGTATTTTCAACTGCCTGCTGCTTCCATGCTTCATTTCCAATATGCTGCCATCCAGGAATCTCCGTAAATACGAGAAGACCCATCTGATCACAGGCATCCAGGAAGGCATGAGACTGTGGGTAATGTGATGTCCGAACTGCATTAACATGCAGTTCTTCCTTCAGGATACGGGCATCCTCCACCTGCAGAGAATCCGAAGCCGCATAGCCGATATATGGGAAGCACTGATGTCTGTTCAGGCCTCTGACAAAAAATTCCCGGTCATTGAGCAGGATTGCATTTTCATTGATTTCAATCGTACGGAAGCCGAAGTGATAGATCTGCTCATCCTCGCCATATTTCACCCGGCAGGTATACAACTGGGGATCATCAGGACTCCATGGCTGAGCATCCTTTACTTTCAGCTGAATGTGCCCGTTCTTTCCTTCGACAGTATCAAAAGCTTTGACGATGCCGCTCTTGGAGATTTCAACGGTGACCTTTTCATCACTCTCATGGTCGAGCGTCAAGGCAATATCCGCTGTATGCAGATCAGGCGTTGTAATAAAGACATCTTCGATATAGTTCTGCGGTCTTTCATCGAGATAGACATTGCGGTAGATACCGCCGTATGTCAGATAGTCAATGACAAAGCCGAATGGAGGAATACTTGGATTTTCTGTTGTATCCAGCTTGACTGTGATGACATTGTCACTGCCGAATGCAATCAGGTCTGTGATCTCGTAACGGAAAGCGGTATAGCCATTGCGGTGTGTCAGACATTCTCTGCCGTTGAAGTAAAGAGTCGCAATATGTGCGGCCGCATCGAACTGCAGAAAATATCTGTTCCCTCTTTGACTTTCATTAAAGGAAAGGTGTCTGCGGTAGCCGGCTCTCATCTGATACGATTGCGAGTCAATCTCATGCAGCGGCAGCATCTTCACGGTATGCGGGATCCTGACGGTCTCTTCTGCTTCTCCCCCCTGCAGGAAATCTTCTGACCAGCGGCTTGTAAATTCCCAGTTGTTGTTGATGATTTTCATTTCATTCCTCCGATATTCCGTCCATGATGATATCCATCATGTCATTCAGTGCATCACTGTATGCAAGTTTGGATGCCTTCAAGGCATCTGTAGAAAGAAAAGCATCAAAACTTGCAGTCATCATCGTCTTCAGAATGGGAACAGAGATCTTCCGGATCTTTCCTTCCTGCATTCCCTGTTCAAGCAGACGGATGATAGGCTCCCAGTTATTTTCAAGATGTCTGCGCATGTTACGATATGCCATCGGATATTTTTCCTTGAGATCTGTCAGCTTGCGGAAGTCCAGGATGGCATATTGATCAGGCATGGCAATCATGACTTTTCTGACTTTTTCCTTGAACGGAATATCTTCTCCCAGGATCTTCTGCTTCGCTTCCTGGATCTTGCCAAATCCATGGTCAAGCATGGCAATCAGCAGTTCTTCCTTTGAAGGATAAAACTGATAGATTGTTTTCTTTGCGATATGCAGATCTTTGGCAACATCAAGCATCGTGAACTTCAAACCCTGCTTTTCAAACTGCCTGGTCGCTGAAACTATGATTTCTTCATTTGTCATATGGAAACCCGTTTTCCTTTTCTAGTTTCCATGGTAGAACAATGTAAACGCTTTCGCAATAGATTACGAAAAATTAATTTATACAAATTGATCAAATGTCAAAAAAAAGGAAGCTGTTTCCAGTTTCCCTTCACTGATCATGCATCTTCATTCAATGACATGAATCTCTTGATAATGACACGGATGATATTGGCTGCCAGCTTTGGATCATCATTGCATACAACATACTTGTACTGACCGACCATTTCCATTTCCTTAGAAGCTTTTGCCAGTCTTTCCTGAACAATCTCTTCCGGTTCTGTATTTCTGCCGCGGATCCGCTTTTCAAGTTCTTCCATGCTTGGCGGTACGATGAAGATTGTCAATGCATCCGGAACTTTAGCACGTACCTGTCTGCATCCCTGCACTTCAATTTCCAATAAGACATTCATGCCTTCATTGCGAAGACGTTCCACTTCCTTGACCGGTGTGCCGTAGTAATTGCCGACAAATTCTGCCGATTCCAGAAGCTCTCCATTATCTCTGGCTTTTTCAAATTCTTCTCTTGTGACGAAGTGATAATTGACCCCGTCCACTTCTCCAGGACGCTGTTTTCTTGTGGTCATGGATACTGAATATGCCAGCTTCAGATCCTTATCATTAACAAATTCTTTTAAAATTGTCCCCTTACCAACACCAGATGGTCCACTCAATACAATCAATAATCCTTTTTTAGGCATGCATTGCTCCTCCTCAATCAGGCTACCTTAAGGTTACACTTGAAAAAAGCTTACGTCAATCATGTTATAATGCATGCAAAGCGAGGATTGTTCAATGGCATTAGACGGCATTTTACTTCATAAGATCATCCCGGAAATTCAGAGCGCTCTGCCGATGCGGATTCAGAAAATCTGGGAGATATCAAATACAGAAATTCTTTTTCAGACCCATGGCGATGCAGGCAAGCAGCAGCTCCTGATTTCCTGTCACAGTGTATACAACCGCCTTCTTTTGACCAAGCGCAGCTATCCGACACCTAGCGAGCCGGGCAACTTTGTCATGGTCCTGCGGAAGTATCTGGAAGGTGCCTCGATTGAATCAATTGAACAGGCAGAACTGGACCGCTGGTGCGTCATGACAATGCGTCACCACAACAACTTAGGGGACCTCGAGACGTTGTCATTATACATCGAACTGATGGGCAAATATGCCAATGTCATTCTTGTCTCACCTGAAGGAAAGATCATTGATGCATTGAAGCGGATTCCGCCGTTTGAGAACAGCCGGCGCATTGTTCAGACAGGCGCAGTTTTTGAACCAACACCTTCGCAGGATAAGAAAGATCCTTTTCATACCGCGGCAGTTGACCTTGAAGTTCCTTTAACGAAGCAGTTCGGCGGCTTCTCACCCTTCCTCTCCAAAGAAGTCGAATACCGGATGGCGCATGGACAGACATTCTCCTCCATCATGCAGGAGATTGAAGCATCACATTCACTGTTCATCGCCAATGAGAACAATGAACCTGTCTTTCACTGCATTGAACTTCAATCCATAGGTCCATGTCGTGAATATCCTTTATTTGAAGGCTTTGATATCCTTTACTACCACCGTGAAGAAAAGGACCGCATCAAGCAGATCAGCGGTGACATCTATCACTTCTGTACAAGATCACTCAAGCATCAGCAGCAGAAGCTTCCTCGTCTGCTGAAAGAATATGATGATGCCACGGATTGTGATCAATGGCGCATCTATGGGGACCTGCTGTATACCTATCAGATTACTGATACCAAGGGAACTAATCAGATCATTCTGAATTCTCTGGAAGATGAATCGCCAGTTAAAATCCCGTTGGATCCAAAACTCGACGGACGTGGGAATGCCAAGCGCTGCTACAACAAATACAACAAGCTGAAAAAAGGACAGACATATCTGCAGGAGCAGATTGCCATTACAAAAAATGAGATATCCTATTTTGAAGGACTTTTGGAACAGCTCGATCAAGCTGATTTCAATACTGCTTCTGAGATTCGTCAGGAACTGATCCACCAAGGATATCTGAAAGACCAGAAAAATCAAAAGAATCGTTCCCGGAGGAAAAAGAAAGAGGAACTGCCGCACATTTCAGAAGTGATCGGCACGGACGGCACAAAGATATCATTCGGCAGGAACAATCTGCAGAATGAAGCACTGACATGGCATCTCGCCAAGAAGTCAGAGATCTGGCTCCATGCCAAAGACTATCATGGTGCGCATGTTGTCGTACATGCGGATGCGCCGAGTGAAGAGACTCTGCGCTTAGCCGCAATGATTGCCGCCTATTATTCCAAAGGCAGAAATTCCTCCTCCGTGCCAGTCAACTGGTGCCCCGTCAGTCATTTAAAAAAAATACCTGGCGCAAAGCCAGGCATGGTCCAGTTAGGTGCATATAAGACAATCTATATTGATCCAGAAATAAACGAACTTCAGCGCTTCGGCATTGATGTTGGCTGAAGCTGTGCATAAGCCTTCAGCTTCTTGACTTCAAACGAACGGAGCTTCCGGTACTGGCCTTGTCTCAGGTTTCCAAGTTCCAGGAATGCATACTGGATGCGGTTCAGTCTCGTTACTTCACAATGGAAATATTCCATCATACGCCGTACTTCACGATTCCGTCCTTCCTGGATGGTGATCAGGAGTACGGTCTTATTTTTCTTTTCGCTGCGGCTGACGATGACCACTTCTGCCGGCAGTGTCTTCCCATCTTCCAGATTGATGCCCTTTCCAGCTTGGCGCACATGGTGTCGTCAATGATGCCGTCCACTGCACATTCATACGTCTTCTTGATATGAGATCTTGGATGCATCATCAAGTTGGCAAATTCGCCATCATTGGTCATCAGCAGCAGACCGGTCGTTTCATAGTCCAGACGTCCGATTGGAAAGATCCTTTCACTGATGTCTGGGAAGCAGTCCATAACAGTTGGTCTGCCCTTGTCATCTGATACCGATGAAATTGTTCTCTTCGGCTTATTTAAAAGATAATAGACTTTCTCTTCTTTTTTGATATTGGTGCCGTTGACCAGGATTTCATCTTCGGGGCCGACCTGCACACCCATTTCCTTGACAATCCTGCCGTTGACAGCAACTTTTCCTTCACTGATCAGTTCTTCTGCCTTGCGTCGAGAGGCAATACCAGCCTGTGCGATGACTTTCTGCAATCTTTCCATATATCTTCTCCTTAATGGTGGTTCTGGGTATTGCCCCAGAAGGAACTGCCGGACTTCGAGAAATCATTCAGGATCATAATCGGGATCCTGGCAAATTTTTCATCTTCGCTTCGCAGTATTTCACACGCAGACAGTCTTTTGTTTCCATCAGCACATTCATAGAATCCATCTCGCTTTTTGACCTGGACAGGAATTGCGATTCCTCTCTGCCGGATGGAAGCCAGCAGTTCCCCTGGATCGGTTTTCTGATAATGGATCTCATCAATTGAAATCGTCGTATTGATCATGCATGCTCCTCTCTGTTGTCGCAACAGTGACAATGTATTCTACCATAGAATCTCTATTTAACGTAAAGTACTGAAGAAAATGGGAACAGTTCTCTTTTCTTGAGAAAGTCCTCTCCGCTTTCAATATGGTTCACCTGCCCATATACAGCGTTATAGAACTGCATCTTATGACTGCCTAGATTGCGGTACGCTGTGTAATGTGCACCCTGTGTATGTGTATAGAGCAGAATACCATATCTGCTCTCATCCATGCATTTCAGAGCCGAGGAATCCAGGGACAGTGATGTCCAGCAGTTCAGTCCTTTCCTGCGCAGATAGACCAGCAGTGTATAAAGCTCCTGCCCCATCATACCGCCTAGCAGCGTATATTTACTGAGTGCTTCTGCCGTTTCCTGCATTGTCTGTTCATGCCCACACATCTTCAGAAGATTGTATGCTGCAATCCAGCCGCAGCCCTTTCGCATGGTGTTGAACCAGCCGAATGGAATTTTATCCATCGCTCCCTGGTTGATGATATATCCTTCTTCATCAAATACCGCATCATTCAGAGTATATCTCCAAGGTTCAATCTTTTTCTGATAGTATTTCCCTTTCTGATAATAGCAGGATGCCTGCAGAAGATGCAGATTCCTTTGATCATGCAAAGCCAGAATTGCGGCTGGATGATATCTGCGGATGCATGCTTCACTCAGCATTGACAATGCTCTGTATGCATCTTCAAAGCAGATGCTGTCATTGAAATAGATATGGATCAAAGGTACATCATTCTGCTTGAGAATGCAGTAGTATCCAACTGCATCCGCATCCTTGATAAAATATCCGGCCTCAGCAGCATCGGTAAAAAAATCGTCTGAAACAAGCAGACGGTTTTCATGATCATATGCCTGATATCTGAGCTTGGAAGCTTCACTGAATGGAACAAGTCTTCTCACAGAAGCTCTCCAATTTCAGGATCGGTCTGTTTCATATAGCGGATGGCATCGCGCAGGATCTTCTGATCATTCTCAAATGTAATGGCTGCGGCGGCTTCTGCAACCGTCACCCACTTTTCCTCCAGCAGTTCATCCTCCTGAACCTTTTCCTTCCCTGCTTCCGGATGTGCAAGGAAATATACGACTTCCTTCATGACTCCAGGTTTTGGTGAATAACTTGTACAGGTACGGAAGCCATCATCGATAGATACTCTTAATCCGGTTTCTTCAAACACTTCTCTCTCTGCCGTTTCCTTTTCTGTTTCATGTCCCTCAACATGTCCCTTTGGAAAACACCAGTGACCTTGGATCTGATGTATCACCAGGATCTCAATGCGGTCATTCTTTCTGCGGGCAATGACAGCCCCGCAGGATTTCTCCTTTTCCATACAGCACCCCTCCTTGACTGATAGTACTAGTATAATCTTTTCAACGCATAAAGTATAAAAGAAAAAACGGAGAGCTCCGTTTTATCCTAAATAAAGATCCAGGAGTGCTAATGTATTCCTGACACCTTCTGTGTGACTTCTTTCATAGCCGTGCGATGCATAGACGCCGGCACCAATCAGGCCATGCTTCAGATCATATCCTGCACCTAATGCAGCTTCTGCATCGCTTCCGTAATACGGATAGACATCCACGGCATAATCCAGACCGCCTTTTTGGCACAGGATACCAGTGCATTGACAACACTATAGTCATATGGGCCGCCGGAATCCTTTGCGCAGATGGAAACCTGCCTTTCAGTACATTCCAGTCCTTCGCCGACACATCCCATGTCAACCGACAGGAACTCGGCGGCATCTGCAGGAACACCAGCCTTGGCACCATGGCCGACTTCTTCATACACAGAAATAAATACATATGTCCTGCGCTTCAGCACCAGTTTCCCGTCTTTCACCTTTTTAGCCAGCGCCAGCAGCATAGCCACAGACAGCTTGTCATCAAGATATCTTGATTTAATATAGCCGGACGGTGTGATGACTGTTCTTGGATTGAAGCAGACATAGCAGCCGTTCTCTAAGCCAAGATCAAGTACATCCTTTTTACTGGAAACATTTTCATCCAGCATCACTTCCATATTGTCATATGTGCGCACTGTCTTTGCCAGTTCACCATTGACATGAACAGAGGCATTGACCAGCTGGAACGTGCCTTCATATACCCTGCCGTCCCGTGTATAGACGCGGCAGTTCTCTGTCTCGACCACGGCTGCCGGCAGACCACCGACCGGTGTCAGGCGCAGGTGCCCGTTCGCCTTGATCTCAGCAATCTGTGCGCCCAGTGTATCAATATGAGCAGACAGCACAATCGGATGATCCTCTCCGCCGAGGCTGCATACAATGCATCCCTTATTGGTCACCTCTGGAACAAAGCCAAGATCTTCCAGCTGTTTTTTTGTATACGCAATGACTTCCTTTGTAAAACCATCCGGGCTGTCAATTGCGGTCAGTTCTTTTAATTTTGTACAGGTGTATTCGGTATACGCTTCCATTCTCTCTCCTTACAGGCCAAGTTCATCGGCAGTCTTTTCTGCTTCGTCCAGGACCTTTTCAAATTTGTTCAGAGCAATATCGACTGGCTCCGGTGTAGTCAGATCCACGCCGGCATGCTTGAGCTCATCCAGCGGATATGCACTGGAGCCCATAGAAAGGAATTCCAGATATTTCTTCACTGCCGGTGCACCATCCTTCAGGATGCCTTCAGATAAAGCGGTCGCTGAAGAATAGCCGGTCGCATATACATAAACATAGAAGACATAGTAGAAATGAGGAATTCTTGCCCATTCATACTGAACTTCATCATCCCAAGTCAGATCCTCACCGAAGTAAAGTCTGATCATTCTTTCATATAAAGCATTCAGTGCCTTCGGATCCAGAGACTCTCCACGCTCTGCCATGGCATGTGCTTCTTTTTCAAACTCAGCAAACATGGTCTGGCGGTAGACAGTACCCTTGAAACCTTCCAGATACTGGTTCAGCAGTGCCAGTCTGTTCTGCGGATCCTTTTCTTCTTCCAGCAGCTGCTCAATCAGCAGATTCTCATTCACGGTTGATGCTACTTCCGCCACAAATAAAGAATAGTCTGCATACTGCAGCGGCTGAGTATGATTTGTCAGCCAGCTGTGCTGAGAATGCCCCATCTCATGTGCGATTGTCGATACTGAATCCAGCGTCCCGGTAAAGTTTGTCATGATAAATGGATTGGATGAATACGTACCGCTGGAGAACGCACCGTTTCCTTTTCCTTTATTCGGATAAACATCGATCCAGTGATCCTCATAGGCTTTCTTCACGCGGTTGCACATATTCTTCGCCTAACGGGGCAACTGCCTTCAGCACCATCTGCTGTGCTTCTTCATAGGTGTACTTCTTAGAGATCTTCTGGACCAGCGGTGCATAGACATCATAGTAATGCAGTTCGTCCAGTTTTAAGATCCGCTTCCGCAGACGTACATAACGGTACATCAGATCCATTCTCTTATGGACGGTATCGATCAGATTATCATAGACAGAAACAGGAATGTTGTCATGCGACATCGACATTTCACGGCTGCTGCCATAATGTCTGACACGTGCTTCTGCCACAGCTCCCTTGACACATCCGCTGTAAGTTGCCGCAAACGTATTGATATGCTGACGGTATCCTTGATAAAAAGAATGGAAGGCATTCTCACGCAGAGTGCGGTCGCTGCTGTTCTGCAGCAGGATAAAGGAAGACCCGCTGACTTCATGTTTATTTCCTTCACTGTCCCTCTGCCGGTTCAAACACCATATCCGCATCCATCAGGGTATCAGAAACCTGTCCTGGATTGGCAAGGACTTCGCCAAACTGTGCCAGCAGGGATTCTTCTCTTGCGCTCAGAGTATGTGCCTTCGATCTCAACAAGTCCTGCAGATAGAAGCGGTAGTCTTTCAATTCATCATTGCAGATGAAGGCATTGATCTCTTCATCCGGCAGCGAAAGGATCTCCGGTTCTGCAAATGCGGCTGCCGCAGAAGCTTCTACATATTTCGCATAGGCACGGCCATACATCGACTGTGCTTTAGAGTCTCTGGTATCTTCTGTTCTGCGCAAAGAGGCATATGTGAAAATGTTGTTCATCTCCAGGCTGAGAGCTGAGCTTTCCTTCAAGTATGCATGAATGGTCTCAGCATTATTCAGGGTGCCTTCATAGGCTGCAGTTCTCGCAATAGATGCATCCACTGCCTTCAGTGCTTCTTCAAAGCCTTCATCATCCTTGTACAATGTGGACAGGTCCCATTCAAATGCCGGATCCATTTCACTGCGTTCTTTTAATTCTGTCATTTTATTTTCTCCTTTGTCATATGAATACTGTCAGGGTACAGCGTCTGTATTTCGGCAGCCAGTTCAGGCGGGATAAAGCGCGGTCCTCTGACTGATACCACACCAAATTTCCTTAATACACTGCGGCTGATTTTATCATGATCATAGTAGTAGAGCTTCTTGATCTTCATCATCTTACGAATGCGGACTTTGCCTTCAATATCAGCGGGGATATCAATTGCTGTCACCCGGCAGAGATAGCGGATCTGTGAATATGGAGCACCATAATAAATATATACGAGATCTCCAATCATCATCTTGGCTGTCTGCTTCCAGTGAATCTCATCACGCTGCTCGAAGGCATGATCAAGATCAAAGTAATTTGGATTGGCAGGAATGATCCACTCCTTGATGCCATGGCGGAGGATGCCGCCGGCAGTCAGCTGATAGCTCTCTTCCACAAGATCCATGACAGTCTCATCATCCAGTGTCTCATCCATCATCACAGATACCCATGACTTCTTTGCCATGTGGTATGCTTCATAAATACCTTCTTTTTCCAACAGCAATGGATCTTATCTTCCAGGATCTTCAGGTTCAGGACTTCACATTCTCCCTTTTCCATCAGGAATGTACTGCGGTCAAGCACCTGTGCCAAGGCAAACCACTTCCGGTTTTCAGGATGATACCAGGCGCCGATATGAGGATACTTCTGGAAAGGAAATTCAACTTTGATATGATATTTCTCCGCAATCAGATGACTGATGCGGTTGGACTGTGGGAAAACAAACGGAACGGGATGGAAACAGGACCTGGCAATCTGTTCAAGCATCTGCAGATATTCGGAGCGGATCTGTGAGACATAGCTTCCCTTTTGATTCGGCAGATGCACAGCAATATATTCTTCCTGTGAAAAAGGATCGATGACTTTCCCCGATACATTCCCCTTTTCATCAATGACAACTTCAACATTCATTTCGTCTGTTGCCAGAACTGTCTGATATAGATATTGATTTTCTTTCTTCACAAAACCGAACTTCTTCAGCTTTGTCCGGTCGCATTCCATACGCTTGAATAAATCTGTTTCCAATGACATTTTTTTGATCTCCGAGCATTATTGTATCATTCCTGCCACTTTCTGTCCGCAGAAGCACTGTTTCTGATATAATTTTTGAGAAAAGAGGGAAATTTACATGCTGAAAAAGGCTTTTGATTCACAGAAGTATCTGGATCTGCAGCGCGATAAGATTCTGGAGCGCATCAATATGTTCCATGGCAAACTATACATGGAATTCGGCGGCAAGATGTTCCAAGACTTCCATGCTGAAAGAGTACTGCCGGGATATGACCCAAATAATAAGATCAAGCTTCTGACTGAATTGAAAGACCAGGTCGAACTGATCATCTGCATCAATGCAAATGATATTGAGAATGCAAAATCCAGAGGCGACCTCGGCATATCCTATGACCAGGAAGTATTCCGTCTCATCGACGCCTTCCACAGCCTCGACTTATATGTTGGTTCTGTTGTCATTACGCAGTATGCGCATCAGTCTTCTGTTCAGCCGTTCCGCCATAAGCTGAATGACAACGGTATCAGATCCTATATCCACTATCCAATCAAAGGTTATCCGGCAGATGTAGACTTCATCGTTTCACCAGAGGGACTGGGAAAGAATGAATATATCCAGACCTCCCGCAATCTGTGTGTCGTCACAGCGCCAGGTCCAGGCTCCGGCAAGATGGCAACCTGTATTTCTCAGCTCTATCATGATCAGGCAAACGGCATCAATGCAGGCTATGCAAAGTTCGAGACCTTCCCTGTCTGGAACCTGCCGCTCCGTCATCCGGTCAATCTGGCGTATGAAGCTGCCACAGCTGATCTCGATGATGTCAACATGATTGATCCGTTTCATCTGGAAGCCTATGGCAAAACAGCCATCAATTATAATCGTGACATCGAAATCTTTCCTGTACTCAACCGCATGTTTGAAAAGATCATGACAGTCTCCCCATACAAGTCTCCAACCGATATGGGCGTGAACATGGTCGGCTTCTGCATCTCTGATGATGAAGCAGCTCAGGAAGCAGCCAAACAGGAAATCCTGCGCAGATATTTTGCAACACTTGTTGATTTCAAGCGTGACAAGGTAAAAGAAAACAGCGTGCAGAAAATTGAACTGCTGATGAATCAGCTTGGCCTGCAGGCATCTGACCGCAGAGTGTCACTGATTGCTAAGAATAAGGCAAACGATTCTGGTGCGCCTGCCATGGCACTGGAACTTCCGGACGGCCGCATTGTGACCGGCAAGACTTCTTCTCTGTTCGGGCCAAGTGCTGCTGTCTTGATCAATGCCCTGAAGACATTGGCTGGGATTGACAAGGATCTTGACCTGATTGCTCCTGAGTATGTCATTCCTATCCAGGATCTGAAGGTCAATGAACTGGGCAATCAGAATCCGCGGCTCCATTCTGATGAAGTCTTGATTGCATTGGCAATGCTTGCTAAGACAAATAAAAATGCAGAGCTGGCAATTGCTCAGCTGCCTCATCTTAGAAAATCTGAAGCACACAGCACTGTTGTTCTGCCGGCAGAAGATGCCAACATCTTCCAGAAACTCGGAGTCAATGTCACGTTTGATCCTGTTTATGAGCAGAAGCGCCTGTATCACGGAAAGTAATGGATAAGAACCGGCATTATGCCGGTTTTTTTATCCTGTAAAATAAAAAAACTGATCATGTACGATCAGTCTGTAATTCCTACCGGTTCTTCATCTTCGCCATGGAGCTTTCCTTCAAGGAAGTGCTTCCGGCATAGAGCAATATATTCATCATTGGCTCCAAGCATAACTTGTGCACCCTCTCTGACAATCCCATGTTCATTATAACGGGCATTACAGGTTGCTTTCTTTCCGCACCAACACATTGTTTTGATCTCTCTGATTTCATCCGCCAGTGCAAGCATCCGTTCACTTCCTTCGAAAAGATTCAGCTGGAAATCAGAACGCAGACCATAGCACATCACGGGAATGCCTAGCTGATCAACAATACGTGCTAAAAAATCCACCTGCTCTCTTTTGGCAAACTGAATCTCATCAACAATCACTGCATCATACTGCGCAATCTCTTCGTCACTCATCGCCGCAATATCACTGAGCAGAAGGCATTCTTTCTCCAGACCAATTCTGGAATGAATCTTATTGATGCCGTCTCTGGTATCCAGATTTGTTTTCGCCAGAAGGACCTTCTGTCCTCTTTCTCGATAGTTATATTCCACCATCAAGGCATTGGCAGATTTTGAACTGCCCATTGCACCATAATAAAAATATAATTTTGCCATATCATCACTCCCTTATTACTATTTTGTCATCCTTCAGAATGAAAAGTAAACAATTCTTTTGTGCTTTTATAAAGCAGCGGCACTTCAAAGGCAACCATAACGATCCATCCGGCCAGATTCGCATAGGCAAATACATCAATTTCCAGTGTTTCTGTCAGATGAAATACTGATACCATCAGCCACGCAGCTAAGACTCTGCCTACCATGTTCATGAAAGTAGATGCCAATGTGACCTTTAGGTCGCCGATTCCGCGGAACCATCCCTGGATGCCGTTGGTCAAAGCTGGAATCATGTACAAGAAACCCATAAAGTGGATATACCTTGTGCCATAGCTGATGACCTCAGCAGCGTTGGCATCCTCGGATGATACAAACAAAGAAATAATCGGACGGGCTGCAAACAGACAGATTCCGCCAAGGATCAAGGCATAGATCAGTTCAATCTTGATGCCTTCCTTAAATCCTTCCTTCATTCGATCTTTGTTGCCTGCCCCATGGTTCTGAGCCAGTAGTGTTGTCATTGCATGCCCAATATTCTGTTCCGGTGTATAGGCAAAGTCATCCACGCGGTTGACCGCATTGAAAGCCGCAATGATAGCAATGCCGAGAATACTCCCCATAACATTGACAATGGACTGGATCATGACTTTGCCAATTTGCAGGACTGCCTGCTGCATGGCACTGGTAAATGAATATGCGACTGTTGTTTTGAAGAGTCCTTTGTCGAAAATGAGCCATTTCCTGCCCAGCTTTAAGACCGGTATCTTCCAGTAGATATACAGTGCACAAAATACTGCTGATAAAAATTCTGAGATTGCCGTTGCCGCAGCACAGCCGATGACCCCCATATGAAGGACAATCACAAAATACAGGTCACCAATTATATTGAACGCGGCACTGATGCCTAAGAACAGCAGAGGAGTGCGGGAGTCTCCAAGTGCACGCATCGTATTCGCATAAAAGTTATACAAAAAAGTGAAGGTGAGTGCAATCATCACGATCTGCAGATAGGATGCACTGTCTGCAAAAATCTCCTCCGGTACGTTGATCAAATGCAGGATTGCCGGAACCAGCGGAATGATGATGAGCGTTGTACAGACTGCAAAGACAATGCCGCCTAGAAAAGTTGTTGATACCTGCTTCTGCAGCTTTTCATAGTTCTTTTCACCATATTCATGGCTCATCAGAATACTTGCACCCATGCACATGCCAGAGATAAAAAGAATAGCAATATTCATGATTGGGTTGGCAGTGCCAACAGCGGCAAGCGCATTAGAACTGACAAATCGTCCAACAATGATGCTGTCTGCCGCATTATATGTGAGCTGAAGCAGGTTTCCTAAAACCAACGGGATGGTAAACCCAATCAATAAGCTAGATACTTTTCCGCTGGTCATATCCTTTGTCATTTATCCGTCTCCAAAACATGTTCTATTCTATCACAAAAAAGATACCGCACTGCACGGTATCTCAATCTTCTGTGTTTTCAGGGAAACCAACGGTAAATGTTGTTCCTTCTCCGGCCTTTGAATCCAGTTCGATATTGCCTTTGCACAGCTTGACAGCATGCTTGACAATAGACAGACCAAGACCCGTCCCGCCGGTTGCACGGCTGTGGCTCTTATCAACACGGTAGAATCTTTCGAAGATCCTTGCTTTGTCTTCTTCCGGAATGCCGATTCCTGTGTCGCTGACTTTCAGGAATGGAAGACCGTCTTCTGTATATGTTGAAACAACGACAGAACCCGGGTCATGGTTATATCGGATTGCATTGTCCATCAGATTGTAGGCAATCTCATAGAGCAGTCTGCTGTTCCCATAAACGACTGCATTCTTGAGATCAAGGTGCATAGTCACATGATGTTCCTCAGCACTCTTTGTCAGCACATCTGCTGCTTCCTTGACAGTATCCTTCAAGTCAATATGATCCTTTTCCATCTTCTGATTTTCATCAAGCTGCGAAAGCCGGATGATATCATCAATCAGATTCAGCAGCCGCTTTGATTCCGCATTGATCCGGTTGATAAAGCTGTCTTCATCTTCCTTTTTGACCATGTGGTTCTGAAGCAGTTCTGCTGATCCCATAATGGACTGCAGCGGTGTCTTGAGCTCATGCGATACATTTGCGGTAAATTCTTTTCTCTGCATCTCAGCAGTATATTCATCCGAGACATCATAAGCGAGAATCGAAACACCAGTCAGCACGCCATGTGAGGTGATTGGTGATGCATCAATGCGCAGGATTCTTTCATCCTGAGTGATGATGCCGGAATTCTGTTCTCCTGCCAGCGCTGTCTTGATCATTTCCTTGAAGTCGTCAGAGATGTCTTCAAAGGCATCATCATTTTCCGGCTTTAAGTGGAATAATTTTTCTGCAGCAGGATTCTGAGAAAGAATATGCCAGTCCGTATTCATCAAGATCAGTCCTTCGCGCATGGATGAAGTTGCCGTAATAAATTCTTTCTGCTTTTGATGAAGGCGTTTCCATCTGTTCATTGATCTTGACGTTCTGTTCATCCAAGCGCTCCAGCAATGGTCTGATCTCGTCTACATTCTCATTCTTCAGCGGATTCTCCAGATCAATGTGGTTCAGCGGTTCTGCAATTTTGTCTGCAGCTTTTCGGCCTGCCCAGTAGGATACTGCGACAGCTGCCAGCATGATCCACAACAGCGGTGTCAGCAGCCTCACTAATAAGAGCAGTGCACTGTTGCGGGTGACAGCCAGTCTGACTACGGTTCCATCACTGCAGCGTTTTGCATAATACATCGTTTCCGTTGCCAGCGTCGAAGAATTTCTGTCGCTCCTGCCTGTACCGGTCAGGATTGCTTCCTTGACCTCCTCACGGCTGCCATGGTTCTCCATCGTCGCCGCATCTGCTTCCGAATCATAGAGTACAGTACCGTCCTTATCGATCCATGTCAGCCGATATCCATCAATCGTCAGGTCATTCAGATAAGTCTTTCCTGCAGCACTGATGCCGGCACTGGCAAGTTCTGCTGCGCGGCAATCCGATTCTCTTCAATCGTCACAAAATAGTTGTTCAGAATAATCACAATCAGTCCTACTGTCATGGCAGCAACTAAGATACATGAGGTAAATACCGACTTGAAAATCTTATTCGTCATACATCCTCCTTAAAGCGATAGCCAACTCCTCTGACTGTATCAATTTCATTTCCTGCTTCTTTCAGTTTAGAACGCAGGGTGCGGATGTGGACATCAACAGTGCGCGTCTCCCCGTCATAGTCCATGCCCCAGATCTCATCCAGCAGCTTCTCACGGGAGTAAACAATGCCAGGATGAGCCATCAGCAGTTTCAACACTTCATATTCCTTGTAAGTCAGCAGAATCTCGTCACCATTGGCAAAGACCTGATGCTGACGCGGCAGGATCTGTATATGCCCTCTGCCAATCACTGGTTCTTCTGTATGAGCTATCATGCGGCGCATCACAGCTTTGATTCGTGATACCATCTCCATCATGCCAAACGGTTTTGCCA
>Ga0268356_10401_pt1 | contig 30506 bp, 30 predicted proteins | sample BioMet10_FD_194415 | JGI IMG/M metagenome (GOLD analysis project Ga0268356, IMG submission 194415) | Sewage microbial communities from Oakland, California, United States - Biofuel 10 (PacBio Assembly) | ecosystem: Engineered > Wastewater > Sewage > Unclassified | place: USA: California | collected...
AGCTGGCAGGAGGCCATGCTGGATCTGTATCCCGCCAGTGCCTTCACTGCCACCGGACCGGCAAATTGAGGCCATTAATGCAACCCAAGCATTTGCGCTTCAAACTCTTGCTTCTGCTACTGTCCGGGTTATTCTGTGCCCTTTTCTGGCAAAGTACTTTTCCGGCCAGCATCGTTCACGCTGATTCGGTGACAACCCCCCACTCCAGAGGGGACTCCGGGGGAGCCACTGAAGCTGACGTTTCCAACTGCGGCTGAACATCCCATTTCCGGTTGGCGGCCGGCGTTATTCCCCATCCCCTATGCGTTGGGCCCTCACGACCATTTCTATCTCGACCGCCCCATCGCCGTTACTGAGGTCAACTGGCCGCTGCCCGACTATCGCTATGGATATCAAGAGGCCGAAACTGATTCGCCCCATACCGGCGTGGACATCGATGCTCCCCTGCATACCCCTATCCTCGCTGCCGGCGACGGAAAAGTCGTTTTTGCCGGCTATGGATTGGCCCTGGGCGGAGAAAACACAGCCGACCCCTATGGTCTGGCAGTGGTCATCAAACACGATTTTTCCTTCGATGGGCAATCATTAATGACTGTCTACGCGCATATGGAGAAAATTGAAGTCAAGGTCGGTCAATCAGTCACCACCGGCGAAGAGATTGGCCGCGTTGGCATTACTGGCAACACCACTGGCCCTCACGTTCATTTCGAAGTCCGTCTTGAAAAAGGCAATACCTACACCGTCCAGAACCCAGAACTCTGGATGGTTCCCCCCACAGATAGCGGGGTATTGGTGGCGCAGATCAAGAATAAGTATGGAGGCCCCATCAACGGTAAAACAATGTGGGTCAAATCACTGACCTCGGGTCAAACCTGGACGGTGATCACCTACGCGGATATCAATGTGCGCAAAGACCCGTATTATCAAGAAAACCTGACCCTCAGCGATCTCCCCACCGGAGAATATGAGATTTCTTGCCTGTATAATTACCATACCTACCGTTTCAATTTTGCGATTTCACCGGGAGCCATCACCCCGCTGGCATTTTCGCCAGAAAATGGTTTTGCCCTGGCAGACCTTTCTGATGCAACGAACGATGCTTTTCTTCTGCCAGTTAATCAATAATTAATCTTGCGTTTAATCCGCTCTTGACAATCTTCCCTTCGTGTTTGACAATAGGTCAGTTCGTTTTTAACTGGAGGATAATCTGAAGATGAAAAGAAGTTTAGTCGTTATCTCATTGATCATTATTGCCGCGGTCGTATTATCGGCCTGCAGCCAAACCCCAACCGAAGATCCCAACGCCGAGATCACGCGAATCGCCAGCACGGTACAGGCCCAATTAACCTCAAATCTATTTATTGACACCGTCGGCCACACCAACACTTGAACCGACTGCCACCCCAACTTTGGTCCCCGCGACAGATACCCCATCTGGCCCCACTGAAACCGCCACAACTACGCCTTACCCGACTTATGCACCAGGTGCTACAGCTGGAGATAACTCAAAATTCACTGCAGACGTCACCATCCCGGATGGAACTGCTGTAAAAGCTGGCGCTGTTTTTACCAAAACCTGGAGACTGACCAACACCGGTACCACCACCTGGTCGACAGACTACAAGCTGGTATACGTCGACGGGAACGCCACCGGGCAAAACGGGGCTCTTTCTGTGAACCTGCCCAATGCAGTTAAACCAGGAGAGACCGTGGATATCAGCGTCAATTTCACCGCCCCTTCTGCCAGCGGCACCTACACCAGCTACTGGAGGCTGTTCTCTGCCAATGGGATGCTGTTTGGAGAAACCTGCAGCGTAAAATTTGTCGTTGGATAGGGCCAAGCCCTACCATTCTTTTGAGGCTGGAAAATGAATTCATCTTACGAGCAAGTCATTTCCAACCCCGAATCTATTAAAAAGGCAATCAAAGCCAGGGCATTCAGCCTTGGCTTTTCTTTATGTGGGATCACTGACAGTTCTCCCCTTGAAAGTTATGCCCGCTATGAGCAGTGGCTGGAAAAGGACTATCACGGGAAAATGACCTACCTGACCACCGAACGGCACCGGCACATGCGAGCGGATCCCCGCCATCTGGTTCCGTGGGTCAATTCTATTCTCGTGCTGGCGACCCCTTATCCATTATCGAACGAAAACCCTGAAGCGAACAACGGCTGGATTGCCGGTTACGTGGGGCAGCGCGATTATCATCTGACTCTGCCAGAACGCGGCAATGAACTGATGCATTCGCTCCAAACTGAGCTCAACCTGACGTTGGACTGGCAGATCTTCTGCGACAGCTCCCCGGTACTCGAACGAGAATTAGCCGTCCGCGCCGGGCTGGGCTGGATCGGCAAGAATTCCTGCCTGATCAATCCGCAGTATGGGTCCGCTTTATTGCTCTGCGAGATCTTCCTCTCGCTTCCACTGCCAGCGGATGCGCCATTCACAAAAGATTACTGCGGCACCTGTCACCGCTGCAGCGATCAATGCCCCACCCGCTGCATCTTACCGGAACGCTCCGTGGACGCCCGTCGCTGCATCTCCAACCTGACCATCGAAAACAAGAATGAAATACCAGCTGCTCTGATGGAGCCGGTCGGGCAGCACCTGTTTGGCTGCGACCGCTGCCAAATCGTTTGCCCGTGGAATCGCAAAAACCGTGGCTCACTCAATAAAACCAGCCAACGCTCTCTGGCAGAAATGCAAAAAGAACTTTTGCTTTCAGCCGCAGAATTTAAACAGCGTTATCACGAACATCCCCTCTCAAGAGCCAAGCGTCGCGGCTGGGTACGAAACCTGTGCACTGTTCTGGGCAATCTGTGCGACCCCAGCAGTCTTCCTTCGTTGCAAGAAGTCTTTCTCGACGATCCAGAACCGCTGTGCCGGCTGGCTGCCGCCCGTGCCATTATTCAGATCGATCCGACGGATGGAAAGCAATTTTTGCTGGAGCATGTAGCGCACCTTAGCACTGAAGAGAGAAAACAAATCACCAGCCTTTAAAACAAATCACTCCCTCTTTTATCCGAGGGAGTGATTCTGTATTTCACAATGCTTATTTGGTCGGGGTGGCTGAAGGTTTCGGAGTCACCAGATTGGCCGGGGTGCTGGTCGGGGCCAGTGTCGGGGTCTTGGTAACTAGATTAATCCGTATTTGTAATGTCTGCCCAACGTAAATGGTGTTCTCATCAGCTAATTTATTCAATTTGACGATATCTTCCACTGTACTATCGAATTCATCTGCCAAAGAACGGATGGTATCTCCAGATCGAATGGTTACAGAGATGGTCGTTGCGCGCGGCAGCCCAGTCGGTAATGGGGTACGGGTTGGCATGACCGCATCCTGCGCCGGGATGACAATAGTCTGACCAGGAATGATGCTGCAATTTTGATCAAGGTTATTCATCGCCAACAAAACCTCAAGATCAACCTCGAAGGCGGTGGCAATGGATTGACAATTATCCCCAGACTGCACCACGTACTGCTGCGGGCCAACAGGTGAAGGAGTAATGCTCGGTCCCATGGTTGGGGTAATCGTGGGAGTATCCGAGGGTAAAGGCGACGGTGAAGGTGTGAAGGTAACCGTCGGCGTGGGGGTCTTGGTTGCAAACATCCCGGCAAAGGGATTGTTGGCTCCCGCCACCACCATCACGATGATGAGGATACCCAGCAAGGCCAAGAACCCTGCCAAAGCACCCAGGAAGAACGGCATCATCTGCTGCCGTTTTCCGCTGTTGTGACTCACACTCTTGGGTGAAGATTTTAGGCTCATAGTTTTCCCTGTCTTTTCAAATCCAATGAATTTAAAGAAGTGATTTCTCGCTATTTGTTCATCTAACTGTCAAACCAATATGATACCATAATAATTCGATGCAAAAATAGTTTACCACTTTCGCCTACATGTTATAATCATTTCATTGAACTTAGCCATGAAGTAATTTTGGAGGCCTTTTATGGAAATGGAAATCACCCAATACAAGCATTGTGATCTGGTCAAGATCAGCGGCCGCGTCGACAGCTTTACCGCGCCGAAACTAGCCGATGAATTCGCCAAAATTACCAGCAATGGGCGATTTAAACTCGTCGTGGATATGAGCGGTGTCGAATTTCTTTCAAGTGCCGGGCTGAGAGTTTTGATCTCCACACAAAAAAACTGCAAGCGCTATAACCGTGGTGAGGTTGTGTTAGCCACCATTCCGCAAAACATTCTCGCAGTTTTCGAACTGGCTGGGTTTACTTCCATCTTCAAGATCTTCGACGATATTACCTCGGCCGTAGGATCGTTCTAGACTCTCCTATGCCGACAAAAACCTTTCCTGGCCGATATGAGAGTCTCGAGAAAATCGCCTCTTTCATTCGGCAAGAAGCCGAGAGCATCGGCTTTTCCCACGCGGATGTGTTTGCAATCGAGACTGCTGTTGATGAAGCAGTCTCGAATATTATTGAGCACGCTTACCAGGGAGAAGACAAAGGGGAGATCGTGTGCACCTGCATTGCCGAATCAGAACACATCATCATCATCCTCGAAGATACTGGTCTTCCTTTCAACCCCAAAGACGTTCCTGCCCCCAACCTGAAAGCTCCGCTGAAGTCGCGTAAAGATCACGGTCTGGGGATTTTCATGATGCAGCAATGGATGGATGAAGTACGCTACGATTTTAATCCCCAGCATAATCGGCTGACCCTGGTGAAATACAAAGAAAAGATCAAACAATGAGCCTTGCCGCAAAAGACCCGATTGCTCTGTGGAGACAATTTCTGGCGCTGGTAGAAAAACTGCTCAGCCAGCCCAACACGCACTCCATCGAACGGGTCCTGGTTTCGCAGGTTTCACAACAATTTTCTTGCTGCGCCAATCTCTATTATGCTGAACCCGCCTATCCCCTGCCTGGGGAACGACCGCTCTCCACTTTGCCGGGCGCTTCTTCGTCTGAGCTGGTTTATCAAGCCTATACCAGCCAAAAAATCCAAACCAATACCCGGGCTGATTCTTCTCAGCTTCCTTACGAGATTGCCATTCCGCTCATTACTCACGACACACTGCTGGCAATTCTCGAGGTTACCCGCCCGCCTGACAAAACCTTTACCCACCAAGAGATCGAACTGCTGGAAGGGGTTTGCGCCTATGCCGCAGTTTCACTGCAGGTTAACCGTCAGGTCACGCTGAAGAACTGGCGTTATGAGCAAATTTCGCTGGTACGTTCCGTCAGTGCCCAAATCGCCAACGTTATGGATCTGGATCAACTGTGCTCACGAGTAACGAAACTGATCCAGACCTCTTTCAAATATTATTCTGTTGCCATCTTCACCCTGGAAAAAGGGAAGAATGAGCCCAATGAACTGCAATTTCGGGCCGTAGCCACGGAGACCCTGCTCAAGCCCGTCCAGCAGCTCACCGCCAAGATCGGCGAGGGCATGATCGGTTATTCTGCCCAAACCGGGCAGGAACGGGTTGCCAAGAACGTCAAAGATGATGCCTTCTTCAAAGAAATCGATACTCTGCCCGAAACCAAAGCCGAAGCTACTTTACCGCTGCGGGTAGAAGGGCGCATTCTGGGTGTGCTCGACGTACAAAGCCGCAAGATCGAGAGCTTTCACGAATCAGACATGATGGTGCTGCGGGCACTGGCCGACAACATTGCCCTGGCAGTGGAAGGCACCCACCTGTATGAAAATCTACAGAAACGTGCCGATCAACTCAAAGCCGTTCTGGAAATCAATTACGCACTTTCTTCCATGCTCGATCTGGAAGCGCTGCTCGAAGAGATCGTCCAGCGCATCCACGATCGCTTCAACTACCCCTTCGTGCACATCTTTACCGTGCACACCGGGCGACGGAAAGTGATCTACCAGACAGGCAGCGGCATGCGTTACCAGCACCTGCGGTCTAACTCTTTTGCTTACGATCTGGATGCCCCCAAGGGAATGATCCCGCTGGTTGCGCGCACCGGGAAGCCCATTCTGGCCAATGACGTCGAGCAAGAGCCCTCGTACCTGCCTTCCAAGCTGCCCCCGCATAATACCCAATCTGAGCTGACCATTCCGCTGGTTTTCGGCAAGGATGTACTGGGAGTACTTGATCTGCAATCAGATCAGAAAAATTCGTTCGATGAGGACGATCTGCAGCTTTTCGAGGGGCTGGCAGCGGGAATTGCCGTTTCGCTGCGTAATGCCAACCTCTTCCGCTCTGAGAAGTGGCGCCGTCAGGTAGCCGATAGTTTTCAGGACGTGGCCGGCCTGCTCTCTTCGAACATTGAGCTTTCTGATCTGCTGGACCGGATTCTGGTCGAGCTGGAACGGGCTCTGCCCTGCAATGCCGCCGCCATCTGGCTGCAAGATGAATCTTCTGAATCAGAACCGGTCCTCAGATTGGGAGCTGTTCATGGAACCACTCAGGCCAAGTTAGCCAAGCTGATGGAAGAAAACCCGGCCGTCCGCGAGTTTTTAACCCAATCTTTGACACAGACCCAGCCTTCCATTCGCAAAAAAACCGATCCTTATGGTCCATTGGGGCTGGCCTGCAGCATGCAGACCAATTATTCTTCCATTGCCGTTCCTTTGCGAGCCGGAGATAAAGTACTGGGCTCCCTGACCCTGGCCCATCACCTGGAAGGACGCTACGGCTCAGAATCCGCGGCCATCTGCTCCACCTTTGCGAATTACGCAGCCGTGGCAATTCAAAATGCCCGCCTCTTTCAATCCGCACAGGAAGAAGCCTGGTCTTCAACCGTTTTGCTGCAGGTTTCAGAAGCCACCCAATCGATCAACGACGAGGATGAGCTGTTGACCACCATGAGCCGGCTCATTCCGCTGCTGGTCGGGATCGATCAATGTGCCCTCTATCTTTTCGATTCCAACACGTCACAATTCACAATGAAGTCCTGGTACGGGTTTCACCCAGAAGAAAAAGAAACCAACGTATCCGAACTTGATTCTTTGCCCTTTCTGAAACTGGTGACCACTCAAGAACCGATTTACCTGACCAACCCGGCAGAAGAAATTGGGCTGGCCTCTTTGGTGATCGGGGAGGGTGAAAGGACGATGGTTCTGCTACCCATCAGCGCCCATAACGAAGTGTTGGGCGCACTGCTGGTTTCGCACAATATTCCGATTGAGAAGAAAATCGACAATCGCTTCAAGGAACATACCCTGGCGATCTTGCAGAGCATCAGCCAGCAAACTGCCATTACCATCGAGAACATCCGGCTGGTAGAAACCCGGCAGGAAGAGGCTTATATCACCGCCGTTTTGCTGCAGGTGGCTCAGGCAGTTGTCAGCCAAAACAATTTACAAGATATTTTAGATTCCATCATTCACCTGATGCCCATTCTGGTAGGTATCGAAACCTGCGTTATCTACCTGTGGGATAAAGGCGAACAACGGTTCCTCCCCGCTCAAACCATTTCGAATCAACATGAAACTCGGGAATGGCTGAAAACGCACTCCTTTGCGGCAGGAGAATTCGCTCTGCTAGATGAAGTACAGCAGAACAATCAGTTAAGCGCCGGCCAGCTAGAATCAGCGGCCGTCCCGCCTGAAAAATGGGGAGCAGTGCCCAATTTACTTCTCGAGAATGCCAGCAATTTGCTCGAAAGCAGCCAGTACTGGCTATTGGGATTCCCGCTGCAAATTAAGTCAGAATTCTACGGCGTGCTGCTGACCTGCGAGAATGAATCCCCTTCACGCTACCCGCAAAAACGTATCGAGTTATTGAATGGCGTCGCCCAGCAAATTTCCCTGGCGATCCAGGATGACCACCTCCAGCAAGAAATGATTGGCCGGGAACGCATGGAACAAGAAATCGAGCTGGCGCGACAAATTCAAAAGACTTTCCTGCCCGAAAAACTGCCACGCGTGAAAGGTTGGAATCTGGATCTGCGCTGGAATACTGCCCGTGAAATGGGCGGAGACTTCTACGATCTTTTTGCGGTTCACAATCACAAATATGCCTTCACTATTGCTGATGTATCCGATAAAGGCATTCCGGCAGCACTGTATATGACCGTTACGCGCACGCTGCTCCATTCCAGTGCCATGACACTGGATACACCGGCTAAAGTGCTGAAGCAGGTCAATCACCAGTTGATGCTGGATACCCAAAATGGTATGTTCATTACAGCCGTTTTCGGATTTCTGGAACCCGCCACCGGCAAGCTGGAATACTCCATTGCCGGGCACAATTTGCCGCTGATCTTTCGGGAAGAGAACCAAACGATCGAGCAATTAAACAAAGATGGAATGGCACTGGGAGTCCTTGACAACACCCCTTACCATAACCAGACCATTACGCTTAACCCTGGAGACGCCATTTTGCTGTACACCGATGGCGTGACGGAAACCTTTTCACTCGAAGGGGAAATCTTTGGCGAAGAACGTCTGATCAAACTCTTTCAGGAGACCTGCCTGCAACACCCCGAAGACATTCTGGGAACCCTGTATGAGGCAATCAAAGAATTTCGAGGGAACAATGTTCTCTCTGATGATTTGACGATGTTACTCTTTCACAGAAAAAAATGAGCTTCCTCGCAGAAGCTCATTTTTATTGGCCAGAGAATAACGCCATCCAGATTTCCCAGTTAGTCACCTGGGTGGGTACCTGAGTGGCGATCACCAGCGGAGCCTGAGTGGCCCCGTTGGGTTCGAGAGGAATGATGAGATGCTCCCCGGGCCGGACCATGTGGCCATATTCATAAGCCCACTCTTCCACCGCGGCATCAGAGGTGGCATAACTCATTTGCGTATTCAACACGTTCAAAGTCTGCTGCAGGTTGGTTACCACCGTTTCTGCAGCATCTTTTTGTGAGCTCAAACGCGATAAATCACTGAGACGGTTATTCAAATCCATCACCAAAAAGAAAAGGACGATGATCGCTACCCCAAAAACAATCTTCTTGGTATCGATATGAAAACGCTTTTTCTTTTTGGAATCTTCCATAAATTAAGTTTACCTTAATTCTCATAAAGCATACAAGAACCCCTGTGCCGAAAACCCCATTGGTTTTTAATCCTTGCCTGAAATCCTTCTTTTCGCTAGAATTCATTCATGCGTTTCGATATTTTTACCCTTTTCCCTTCAGTTTTCGCTCCCTATCTTGAAGTGAGCATCCTGCAAAAAGCACAACAGAATCACTTGATTGACATTGAACTCCACAACATCCGGGATTGGACAACCGACAAACACCACGTCACCGATGATACGCCCTATGGGGGCGGTGGTGGAATGGTGATGAAGCCCGAACCCATTTTCGACGCGGTCGAATCCGTGCTGGGAGCACCGCCAGAATGCCCGCTCATTCTGCTTTCACCGCAGGGCAGACCTTTCAGCGCTGAGATTGCACGAGAACTTTCTCATCTGCCCAGAATTGGCCTTTTGTGCGGCCGTTATGAGGGCATCGACGAAAGAGTCCGGGAACATTTGATCACAGATCAGATCTCGATCGGCGATTATGTGCTGACCGGGGGAGAATTACCCGCTTTGATCGTGCTGGATGCCGTCTCGCGCTTCATCCCCGGAGTGTTGGGGGACCCGGACGGCGCGGAAGATGATTCTTTTGCTTCTGGGCTGCTGGAATATCCGCATTACACCAAACCTGAAGAATTCCGCGGCTGGCACGTTCCAGAGATACTGCTTTCGGGCAATCATGCGTTGATCCAAAAATGGCGCCGGCGGCAATCGCTGGAAAGAACTTACAAACAGCGCCCAGATCTTCTCTCTCGCTACCCATTATCTGATTCAGATATAAAAATTTTACGAAACATCAAGGAAAACGGAGATCCAGAATGAAAAATTCAATTACGGAAAGATATTTCTCTTAGGATTTGGTTTTTTCGGTGTCAGCGTTATTTGGACCCTCTACAACGCGTTCGTTCCCCTTTTTCTCGCCAACAAGTTTAACTTGTCCCCAGCCCTCATCGGCTTTTTCATGACCCTGGATAACATTGCTGCCCTGTTCATCCAACCCCCGGTAGGCGCCTGGTCTGACCGGCTGCGCACCAAAATTGGGCGGCGTATGCCCTTCATTTTGATTGGTGCCCCCAATCAGCGCCATTGCCTTTGGCTTTATTCCCATGGCTGCAATCCTGCCCCTGTTCGTCGCCTGCACCAGCACCTTGCTGCTGAGCATGGCTTTCTGGCGCACTCCGGTCGTAGCCTTAATGCCCGACATCACTCCCTCCAAATTCCGCTCGACCGCCAACGGCATCATCAACCTGATGGGCGGACTGGGCACCATCATTGCTTCGTTGGTGGGTTCCACCCTCTATGAAATCAATGTCAACTTCCCCTTCTGGATGGGTTCTATCCTGGTCGTTCTGGCCGCCGCGTTGGTCTTCATTTTCATCAAAGAACCCAAAACCTATGAAGCAGCCGAAAAAGAGCCCAATATGTTCGCCAGCCTCAAGGAATTGGGGCAATCTAAAGATAAAAGCGGACTACGCATCCTCTTCGCCATTTTCTTCTGGTTCCTGGCCTATTCAGGGATCGAATCCTTCCTCACCCTGTACGCCACCAAGAGCCTGGGACTTTCCGCCGGCGATGCTGGTCGCTTGACCGGCCACATGGGAATTCTATTCGTCCTGTTCGCCATCCTGGCTGGCATCATTGGCACCAAGATCGGCCGCCGCACCACTATCTCCATTGGTATCGTGGGAATGACCACCCTGATCGTTTTAATCGCCGCCTTGCCAGCTTCCTTCCTGACCCAATACATTGCCAAGATCCCGGTACTGGGTACTATCCGGGTATTGAACCTGTTCTTGATGGGCGCCGGCATTACCCTGGGCATTCATCAACATCAATTCGCTGCCGATGGTCGTGGATCTCACCACTGCCTCGCGCCTGGGCACATTCACCGGGCTGTATTACCTGTTTTCGACTTTTGCCAACATCGTTGGCCCCAACCTCAATGGCTGGATCGTGCAAATCAGCAATGGAAATTACAACAACGTCATGTACGCCGGGCCAGTTTTCCTGGTCATCGCGCTGATCTTGATGTTAGGCGTCAAGAAAGGTGAAGCCACCGAAGAAGACAACATTCTTCCACAGGCAAATTAGTGAATTCTGGCAGGGCTGACGATGTCAGCCCTGCCTTTTTTAACACTCTTAAAAGATCAAGAGTTGTCCAAACGTCTCTCTTGCGGCACCTGTGAAAAAACGTTATACTCTTGATGTAGTGGCAGAGTGCCACTCACTTTTCAATTCTCAAGGAGGAGAAGTAAATGTCTAAGAAGTTGTTCGCAATTGTTGCCGTCCTGCTCGTGGCTTCTTTAGCCCTGTCCGCTTGCGCTCAGGCTACCCCAGCCCCCACCCAGGCCGCCGCTACGACCGCTGCCCCCACTGTAGCTGCTACCACTGCTGCTGCTGAAACCACTCAGCCGGCTGCTAAGTTCAAGGTCTGCCAGGTTACTGATACCGGTGGTATCGATGACAAATCCTTCAATGCAACCGCATGGAAGGGTGTCCAGGATGCCATTGATCAGTTGGGTATCGATGGAAAATATCTCGAGTCAAAGGAAGTTGCTGATTTCGAGAAGAACATCAATGCCTTCCTCGATGAGAAATGCGACATGATCATCACGGTTGGTTTCTTACTGGGCGATGCCACCAAGGCTGCTGCCGAAGCCAATCCAAATGTCAAATTCTCCATCGTCGATAACACCTACGATACCGTCATCCCGAACGTTGTCAGCCAGGCTTTCCAGACCGATGAAGCTTCCTTCCTCGCTGGTTACCTCGCCGCTGGTATGACCAAGACCGGTAAAGTCGGTACCTTTGGTGGGATGCAGATCCCGACCGTCACCATCTTCATGGATGGCTTCGCTCGTGGCGTCGCTTATTACAACCAGGCTCACAACACCACCGTCGAGACCCTGGGCTGGAACCCCGACGATCAGACCGGTTTGTTCACCAATGACTTCAACGATCAGCAGAAAGGCAATGATATGGCCGTTTCTCTGATGGATGAAGGCGCTGACATCATCATGCCGGTTGCTGGTCCTGTTGGCCTCGGTGCTGCTGCCGCTGTCAAGTCCCGCGGTAATGCTTCCATCATCGGTGTCGATTCCGACTGGTTCCTGACCGCTCCTGATTATCAGGATATCGAACTCACCTCCGTCATGAAAATGATGGATGTCACCACCCTGCAGGTCATCAAAGCCGGTATGGATGGTACATTCAAGGGTGGTTCCGTGGTCGGTACTCTCGCCAATGGCGGTGTTGCTCTGGCCCCCTTCCACAATTTCGACAGCCAGGTTTCTGATAGCCTGAAGGCCGAATTGGATCAGGTCAAAGCCGACATTCTGTCTGGCAAGATCACCCTGAATCCTGCTTTCAAGCAGCAGTAGTTTTCTGCGAAACAAAAAAAGAGGTTGGAGAAATTCTCTCCAACCTCTTTTTATTTTACCAATCTATTACTTTGTCAGACAAATATCTTTTTTCATGGACAAGTTTTTTGCCTATGATATAATACTTCAAATTTATCTTTCACCTCAACGGAGAAGATATGGCTCCAATACTCGAACTCAAAGGAATTACAAAGCAATTCCCAGGAATCCTGGCCAACGATCATATTGATTTATCGTTGAATAAAGGTGAAATCCTCGCCCTTCTGGGAGAAAATGGTGCAGGCAAGACCACATTGATGAACATCCTCTATGGTCTTTACCAGCCAGATGAAGGGAAAATACTGGTCAATGGCGAAGAAATCAAGATCACTTCCCCTACAGACGCGATTAAAGCCGGAATTGGCATGGTTCACCAACACTTCATGCTTATTCCGGTTTTTACTGTCACCGAGAACGTCATGCTGGGATCTGAACCGACAAAATTCGGTGATGTGTTGGACCGTCCCAAGACTGCTGCCAAAATTCGTGAGATTTCATCCCAATACAAGCTCGAAGTGAATCCGGATGATCATGTGAGCGATATTCCCGTCGGGGTACAACAGCGGGTCGAGATCATCAAATTGCTTTATCGCAATGCAGAAATTTTGATCTTCGATGAGCCAACTGCTGTGCTGACACCACAGGAAGCTGATGAATTATTTGGCATCATGCGCTCGCTGGTAAAACAAGGGAAATCAATCATCTTCATTACTCACAAATTACGTGAAGTGCTTGAAATCTCGGATCGCATCATGGTCATTCGCCGTGGAGCGGTGGTTGGGGAAGCTGATCCCAAGACTGCCAGCGCCAACGAACTGGCAGAAATGATGGTGGGCCGCGAAGTAAAACTCGTGGCTGAGAAAGACATCCGCAAACCTGGTAAAGTTGTTCTCTCAGTAAAAGATCTGGTCATCGCTGACCACCTCAATCAGGTTATGGTTGACCACGTCTCCTTCGACGTTCATGCCGGGCAAGTGTTGGGCGTAGCTGGCGTGCAGGGCAATGGGCAAACCGAACTGGTCGAAGCCATTACTGGCCTGCGCAAATCTGTCTCAGGAAGCGTCACCTTCGAAGATCAAGAAGTTGCCAATGCCTCCACTCGCAAGATCACCGAACTGGGTGGCGCTCATATACCGGAAGACCGCCAGGCAGATGGCCTGGTCCTGCCCTTCCCGGTGGCAGAAAACCTGGTGTTATGCACTTACTATAAAGAGCCTTTTGCCAAAGGCGTTGTTCTTCAGTACGATAAAATCCTCGAAAATTCCAATAAACTGGTGAAAGATTTCGATATCCGCACCCCGGGATCCATGACCCCGGTTGGAACCCTATCCGGCGGTAACCAACAGAAAGTGATCATTGCCCGCGAACTCTCTCGCCCAATCAAACTTCTGGTGGCTTCCCAGCCGACTCGCGGTTTGGATGTAGGTTCCATCGAATACATCCACAAACAGATCATCAAGAAACGCGACGAAGGTTGTGCAGTTTTGATGGTTTCTCCAGAGCTGGATGAGATCATCGAGCTTTCAGATCGAATTGCCGTCATGTACCGTGGCAAGATCATTGCCGTTGTCAATGCCGATGACGTCACTAAAGAAACGCTCGGCCTGTTGATGGCAGGTGTCATCCCAGAAAAGCTGGAAAAGACTGCCGACCAGAAAAAAGTTGTGGAAACCACTTTCTAGAGGAGAGGTGCTCCATTGAAGAAGAACACGAATAAAACCCAAGAAATTACCTCCGCGATTATCCAGGAACTCAATGGCGAAGGGGAAACCAAAAAACAGAAGCGCAACGTCTGGCAAGTCATCCAGATCCCGGCGCTGGCCATCCTGACTGGTTTGATTATTGGTGCCATCCTGATTGCCGTCACCAGTGAGACAGTTTACGCTGCTTTTGCTCAGAGCTTCTGGAAAGGCTGGGCCCAGATTGGCACTGAAGTGGGCACAGCTTATCTGGCCCTGTTCAACGGCTCCATCGCCAACCCGGGTGCCATCGTAGCCGCTTTCAAATCTGGGGATCAGGCCGCCATTCGCAGTGCATTGAACCCCTTCCTCGAAAGCCTGGTGCAGGCCACCCCGTACATTTTTGCCGGTCTGGCAGCCGCCCTTGGTTTCCGTGCTGGCCTCTTTAATATCGGTGTAGAAGGTCAGTTATTCATCGGCGGTATCTTCGCCACTTATGTTGGCTACTCTATCACCACCCTGCCTGCCTACATCCATGCTCCGCTGGCTTTTCTGGCAGGCGCGCTGGGCGGTGCTCTGTGGGGAGTCGTACCAGGCTTGCTTAAAGCCACCACAGGCGGGAATGAAGTCATCAACTGTATTATGATGAATTACATTGCCTACCGCTTGACTACCTGGCTGTTGACTGGCCCCATGACCCGTCCCGGTATGGCAGGAATGCCCTTAAGCCCAATGATCCAAAAAACCGCCGAGATTCCGCAGTTCTTTAAATCGCCCATCCGTTTCCACCTCGGCTTCTTCATCGCTCTGCTTTTCGCCTTCATCGTGTGGTGGATCCTCTTCAAGACCACCTGGGGCCTGAACCTGCGTCTGGTAGGTGCCAATCCACGTGCTGCTAAGTACGCCGGTTTGAACATTGCCAAAACCACTATCATCGGCATGGCTCTGTCCGGTGCATTGGCAGGTATGGCAGGTGCCAATGAAGTTCTGGCTGTCAACCACAGTATGGCAACCAGCCTTTCTTCTGGATACGGGTTCGACAGTATTGCTCTGGCCTTGCTGGGCAATAACCACCCAGTGGGAGTGGTTCTGGCAGCCCTTCTCTTTGGCGCTCTTAAAAACGGCGCTACCAAGATGATGGTCGTCTCCAGCATTCCGATTGACATCGTCACCATTTTACAGGCACTGATTCTAATCTTCGTTGCGGCCCCTGCAATCATCCGCGCGATCTACCACTTGCGTGACTCGAAAGTCCAGACTCAAGAGATTCAACTGAGTAGCTGGGGAGGTAATTCGAAATGACAACCGCTACTTCCACTACCACCATTACCCGTACTCGCCTGAACGACATTTCCTTCAACCGTCGGATTGGCTCTGGAGTCGTCGAGCTGCTTGTGGCCGTACTGGTTTACTTTGCTTTCATCCGTACAATTACCAGCGATGTGGTCACCAAATTCGTCATGACCCCTGGCGGAATCACCGTTGGTAAAATGGGCGATTGGATCGTGCCTACTCAGATCACTCTGTGGATCATCTTAGCCTTTGCCCTGATCGTTGGCATCATCCAACTGGTCAAGGGCTTTGGAAAAGTCACCAACTTGATGATCGGGTTCGTTTTTTTGGCCCTGATCTTCGGTTTCTTGACCTGGCAGGCTTCCGGGAAATCCATCAATTTAGCCGGGATGCTTTCCAGCGCGGTTTCGATGGCCGTTCCCATCACGTTAGGTGCTTTTTCAGGAATCATTTGCGAACGTGCTGGTGTGGTCAACATTGCCATCGAAGGTATGATGCTGATGGGTGCCATGGTCGGTGCACTGGTAGGCAGTGTTACACAGAGCATCTGGCTGGGATTGCTCGCTGGAATTGCTGCTTCTGTATTACTTGCTGCCTTACATGCAGTTCTTTCGATCAAATATAAGATCAATCAGATCATTTCAGGTACCGTGATCAACATTTTTTCGACTGGTATGACTTCTTTCATATCACAAAAATTTCTGCAGGTTCACCAGGAATTGAATAACCCAGCGATGTTTAACCGTTTTCCGATCCCGGGGCTGGCCAATATTCCGCTTGTCGGACCGATCTTCTTCAATACGACCTTCTTCGTGTACGCCATGTTCATTCTGGTCTTCGTACTGCAATTTACCCTGTTCTCTACTCGCTGGGGACTGCGTCATCGCGCCGTTGGTGAGCATCCGAAGGCCGCAGACACTCTCGGCATCGATGTGATCAAGACCCGCTACATTGCTGTATTACTGGGCGGCATTATTGCCGGCCTGGCAGGAACCTTCCTGACCCTGGGTTCGGTGGGACGCTTCGATGAAGGCATGACTGCTGGTAAAGGTTTCATTGGCCTGGCAGCCATGCTCTTTGGCAACTATTCCCCCTTTGGCGCTCTCGGTGCCGGAATGCTCTTCGGCTTTGCCGATTCATTGGGATCCAAACTTTCTCTGCTGGGCAGCGCGATTCCTTCTGAATTCATGTCCATGGCTCCTTACCTGATCACCATGATCGTTCTGGCCGGGTTCGTTGGAAAAGGCCACGTTCCTGCCGCAGACGGAGAAGCTTACACCAAAGAATAACAATAGCTTTTCAGCAGAAACTCTTTCACCCCTTTCTACGTATAGAAAGGGGTGAATTAATTTATTGCTATAATCTACCTATCATCATAAAGGGAAGGTCAATATGGCATCTATCAACGTTCAAAATATTACGAAGAAATTTGGCACACAAATCGCTGTCAATGATGTCAGCTTTGATGTGAATTCAGGTGAAATTTTTGGCCTGCTTGGCCCCAACGGAGCTGGCAAGACCACCACCATTCGCATCATCCTGGATATCTTCAAGCCCGATTCAGGGAAGGTCGTCCTCCTGGGTGGGCCAATGGATGAAAGCAAAAAGAATTTGATCGGGTACTTACCTGAGGAACGTGGCCTGTATCAGGATATGCCATTGGATCGCTGCTTAACTTATCTGGCAACTCTGAAAGGAATCGATCAAGCCACAGCTCAAAAAAGGATCCAGACATGGTTGGAGCGTTTTGATCTGATTGAGCATCGGAAGAAAAAGCTCAAAGAGTTGAGCAAAGGAATGCAGCAAAAAGCGCAGTTGATCACCACCCTGATCCACGATCCAGAATTGATCATCATCGATGAACCCTTTTCTGCACTGGATCCCGTCAATACCCAAATGGTCAAAGACCTGCTGCGCGAACAGCGCGCTGCCGGGAAAACAGTGGTCATGTGCACTCATCAGATGAACCAGGTAGAAGAGCTATGTGATCGTCTGGTATTGATCAACAAAGGTCAAGCCATGCTTTACGGTACCCTGCATGAAATCCAGCAGAAATTTGCCAAACCCGCGGTACTGGTCAGTTCACCCGATCCCCTGCCCACGCCCATCGCGGGAGTTACCTCCATCGACAAAGTCAATGGGAGTTCTTTGCTCCATCTTGAAAAAGGGATCCTGCCGCAGACGATATTGCAGGAATTGATGTCTGCTCGCTTGACCATCGATAAATTCGAGATTGCCATGCCCTCGCTGGATGAGATCTTCATCGAGGTGGTTAAGAACCAAGAGGTACCCCATGAGTAAGTTTTGGTTGATTTTTAAACAAGAGTATAAGCGGCACGTTTTTCGCAAGCGGTTTTTATTTGCAATATTAAGCGTTCCGCTGTTCATCGGTGTGATCGCGCTGGTGGGGCTTCTCTCCGTCTGGCTGCAGTATAACCGCCAGCCAGCAGGCTACGTCGACGCCTATCAAGTATTAAGCAACCCGGTGCCCGTGCCGCAAAAAGGTTCCGGTTCCACACTCTTCCCGACAGTCGAGTTCATTGCTTATCCCGATGAAGCCGCTGCCAGCACCGCTTTAAATTCTGGCAGCATTCAAGGGTATTTCGTCCTTTCTGCGGATTACCTCAAAAATGGCTCCGTCACCTTCGTAAAATCCAGCAAAACCGGTTCCAACGTCGAAGATGATTTTTCGTCCTTTTTGAGCTACAACCTGCTTGCGAACAGTTCAAAAGCTGTCGCGACACGTTTATCCGAAGGGAACAACCTCATCGTGCGCTCCGCGGATGGCTCACGGGAACTTTCCCCGGATAACTGGCTGGCCATTCTGCTGCCCTTTGCAGCCGGTTTGCTCTTCTTCATCGCGGTCAACATCAGCGGTGGATATTTGCTGCAGGCAGTCGTCGAAGAAAAAGAAAACCGTACGATGGAAATCATTATCACGTCAGTCTCGCCGACCGAATTAATGGCTGGGAAAATTCTGGCTGACCTGTTGATCGGGCTAACGCAACTGGCCATCTGGGTATTCTTCGTCATCACCGCCGTGCAATTCGTGCCCTCTCTCGCTGACATGAGCGGCAGCGCGTCAATCGACATGGCTTCCATTTTACTCATGGTGTCCATCTTCCTGCCCGCCTTCATTATGGTGGCAGCAGCAATGGGCGCAGTCGGAGCTACTGCCAGTGAAGTCCACGAGGCGCAGCAAATTGCTGGCCTGTTCACCCTGCCCTTGATCATTCCTTTCTGGTTCGTTACCCCCATCATGCTTAACCCCAATGGAGCAATCGCAACCTTCTTGAGCATGTTCCCCCTGACCGCGCCTATCTCGATGCCGCTGCGGTTTGTCTTCACCAACGTACCCGTGTGGCAAATTGCGGTAACGATTGCGGCATTATGCCTGCTGGCTGTTCTGGCAGTCTGGGCAGCAGGGAAAATCTTCCGTCTGGGAATGCTGCGCTATGGCAAACGCCTGTCCTTCCGTGAATTATTTCAAAAAGCCTGATTCATGGAGGAGATACAATGAAAAAAACTTATTTGATCTTTCGCAATGAATTCATTTCGACTATTACCCGGCGATCTTTTCTGATCACCCTGTTTCTCTTCCCAATCATCGGCTTTGTCGTAATGGCCGTGATCTCAGGAGTGCAAAAATCAACTGGCTCTGATGCCAGTTCCATGATCAGCGATCTGCTTGTCCCATCGGCCAAAGAGACCCTGGAAGGTTTTGTCGATCAGAGCGGATTGGTGAAAACTATCCCCGAGGGTTACCAGTACCGGCTGGAACAATTTGCCAGCGAGAAAGATGCCCAGGAAGCCCTGAAAAGCCAAAAGATCTCGGCTTACTACATCATCGACACCAACTATCTGGAAAATGGCAATATCGTCTATGTACGCCCAGATTTCAATCCACTGGGGGGCTCAGTACAATCCTCATCAATCGATGCGCTGATGGCTTACAACCTTACTGGCGGCAACCTGGATCTTTATTACCGCGTACAGAACCCCATCAACGTCCAGACTCAAGAAATCGACTCCACCGGGCCGGTGCGCGATGAAAACAGCATGATGACCTTCTTCCTGCCCTACGTGGTCACCTTCCTGTTTTACATCGTCATTTTCCTCTCTGCTTCGCTGCTGCTCAACAGCATCACCGGAGAAAAGCAGAACCGCACTATTGAGGTGCTGCTCACCTCGGTGACTCCTGACGAAATGCTGACCGGGAAAATTCTGGCCCTGGGGGTAGCCGGGCTGATGCAAACGATTATCTGGTTTGGTTCAGGTTTGCTTCTGCTCAAAATATCCAATCAAACCCTGGCCCTTTCCGACGCCTTTGTGTTACCAGCCAGCATTCTGGCCTGGGGCATTCTGTTCTTCCTGTTCGGATATGCCGTTTATGCCAGCATCATGGCCGGGATCGGCGCCATGGTGCCCAACGTGCGAGAAGCCTCGCAATTTACCATCATTGTGGTACTGCCTCTGATAATTCCGCTGATGTTCATTTCCTCCTTGATCCAGGCACCCAACAGTGTGGTTTCGATCTTTTTGAGCCTGTTCCCGCTGACCTCGCCAATTGCCATGATGACGCGTCTTTCTGCTACCACAGTACCCGTCTGGCAAACCCTGCTGGCCCTGGCACTGGTCGGTCTCACCGCTTTCTATCTGATCAAAGTCATGGCAGGACTTTTCCGCGCTCAAAATCTTCTGGCCGGGAAATCCCCCACGGTTAAAGAATTTTTGCAAATTCTGGCAAACAAGAATTAAACTGCTCAGCGGCCGAAATCATTCGGCCGCTGTCTTTTTATTTTCTCGCGGAAAAGCATTGCAGAAAAACCCGGTATCCGCTACACTCAAAGCAGTATGAAATTCGCTCAGGAAATATTTATTGGCATCGATCTCGGAGCATCTCGGGGAAATTTCACCCTGGCTATTCTGGATGCCCGCTTGCGCATTCAGTTTTGCGACGTGATCAGCCCAATCGAATGGCAATCCACTGTGGCCGATAGCCAAAAGATCATTGCCGCGGTCAACGCGCCGTTGACCCTGAACCATGGCTACATGGCCGATACCGATTACCGCAGCCGGCTCCTGCCGGCTCCGCAGCGCCAGCGCTACCAGGAAATGCGCGTGTGCGAATACCAGCTTATCTGCGCCGGGCTTTCCCCTGCGCGTACCCCCCAAGATGTCGGCCGCTTTTCGCCCAAATTGCAGCGTGCCTTCAAATTTGCCTCCGAACTCGGTTCCCTTGGCTTTCAGTTCTGGCCCTTCCCCAACTCTCGCTACCAGATGTTCGAGACAGACGCAGATGCCATTGGCTGCTCACTGTTGGGGGTCAAACCTTTTGCACAAACTTCACTCGAAGGTCGTCTGCAGCGCCAACTTCTTTTGCAAAACAAAGAAGTGAACGTGGCTGATGCAATGGAATTCTTCGAAGAAATTACCCGACACCGTCTGCTTTCGGGGCGTTTACCCGATGAAATGCTCCTCTCGGCCTCACAACTCAATGCACTTTTGGCTGCCTTTACCGCCTGGGTGGTTGCCAATCGCCCCGCAGAGTATACCCAGATCGGTGAACCTGACGAAGGGGTACTCATTCTCCCGGCCAAACTCCCTGCCACTCTCTAATTTCTCTGCCTTGCGTCTTGAATTTTTTGATATATCAAGATTTTTTGGATATAATTCATCCACAAAGGTGAGTAAATATGAACTTTCAAATGTGGCTTAAAGCAATTCGAATCATTCCCAAAATCAGCAAGGAAGAATGGGGTCAACTGGATGTGATCTCGCGCTGGCTGATCATCACCCGGGCTGCCGTGCTGGTCATGACCCTGACCTCAGCCCTCATTGCCGGAATGCTGGCGATCACCATTGATCATCACCTCTTCGTGGGCTGGCGCTTTGCACTGGTTATCGTTGGCCTGGTGTTTGCCCATGCAACCAACAATCTGGTTAATGATCTGACCGATTACCACCACGGCGTGGATAAAGACAACTATTTCCGCACCCAATATGGCCCGCAACCTCTGGAAAATGGACTGATGACCCCCAAGCAGTTTTATGCCTATATCGGGGTCACCGGAGGAATTGCCACTCTGGCCGGTTTGGCCCTGATCCTGACCCAGGCCAGCAGTACCCCGGGGAATCCCTGGATCACGCTAGGCTTGATGGCCGCGGGTGCCATCTTCGTGCTGTTCTATACCTGGCCGCTGAAATATATTGCCCTGGGAGAATTGACCGTGCTGCTAGTGTGGGGACCTCTGATGATCGGCGGCGGCTTCTATGCCATCACCGGCGTATGGAGCTGGGGAGCCGTGGCCGCCAGTCTGCCTTATGCCCTGGCAACGGTAACCGTCATTTTTGGCAAACATATCGATAAGCGCCGTGAGGATCAGGCCAAACACATCTATACCCTGCCCGTACTCTTCGGCGAAACAACCAGCCGGGTACTGGTATTAGTCATGATGGCCTTGCTGTACATTCTGCCAGTAGTCTATCTCTTTCTCTTGCCGCAATATTTCTCCTGGCCCATCCTGCTGGTCTATCTGACGCCTTTCCTGCTCAAGAAGCAAGAACGCGAAATGATCCTCGGCATCTATACGCATCCCAGACCCGAAGAACCCCCGGCTGAAGCAAAAGAATTCTGGCCGCTGTGGTACGTGGCCGCAGCCATGATCCATACCCGGCTTTACGGCGGGATATTTGTCCTGGCGATGATCCTGCAGACCATTCTGTGGCCGTTGATCCATTGATCTTTTCTCCCCTTGCAATCGCAAGGGGAGTTCTGATTCATCACAAACACGAAACTTTGATATAATCGATACATCATCCCCACCCGGGGACTAAGGCGAAAAGAGATTGCAGAGAGTTGACGGCTGGTGCGAGTCAACAACCCCTTTCACCTGTTCCCCCCCGGTTGCCTCTGGCAGGGAGTCATCGCAGGGATCGCGAGATCGTAAGATGGCCGGTATGCACCGTTATCGCATCAATAAGGCTTTTCGCTGAGCGAAAGCAAATGCAGGTGGCACCACGAGTACGCCCCTCGTCCTGCGCAGGAACGGGGCGTAACTATTTAAACCGAGGTGCAAAATGTTTGATATCAATTTGATTCGTGAGCAACCCGAAGTCGTCAAAAAATCTCTGAAAGACCGGCAGATGGATCCCGCGCCCGTAGATGAGATTCTCAAGCTGGATGGAGATCGACGGGCCTTGCTGGTCAAGGTAGAAGCGCTCAAAGCGGAACGCAATACCGTCTCCAAAGCCATCAGCCAGATCAAAGACCCTGCAGAACGCCAGCAAAAGATCGAAGCCATGCGTCAGGTAGGCGAAGAAATCGCCAAACTGGATGAGCAGGTAAAAGGGGTCGAAGAACGCTTCAACTATCTGGTCTCCACTATCCCGAACCTGCCAGACCCCACTACCCCCTATGGTGTGGATGATTCCGAAAATATCGTGGAGCGCGTCGAAGGCAAACAGCGTGAATTTGATTTCACCCCACTGCCCCACTGGGACCTGGGTACCCAATTAGGCATCATCGATTTCGATCGTGGCGTCAAACTGACCGGTTCCCGATTCTACATTCTCAACGGTGCCGGTGCACGTCTGGAACGCGCTTTGATCGCGTATATGCTTGACCTGCATTCCAGACAGGGATATGAAGAACGCTATACCCCCTTTATGGTCAAAGCAGAAACTCTCTTCTCTTCGGGCCAGTTACCCAAATTCGTCGATAATCTGTATCACGACGTTGAAGAAGACCTGTGGATGGTTCCTACCGCGGAAGTTCCTCTGACCGGTATGTACAAGGACGAAGTCCTCGACGAAACCACCCTGCCGCAGCGTTTCACCGCCTATACTCCCTGCTTCAGACGCGAGAAGATGAGCGCCGGTCGTGATGTACGCGGTATCAAGCGCGGTCATCAATTCGATAAGGTAGAAATGTATATCTACTGCAAGCCTGAAGAATCAGAGAATGAACTGCACAAAATGCTCCAAGATGCCGAAGATACCTGCAAGGGATTGGGCTTAACCTACCGCATCAAGCGGCTGTGCAGCGGTGATCTGGGCTTCAATGCGCGCATCACTTATGACGTGGAAGTCTGGGCACCCGGCTGTGATGAATGGCTGGAAGTTTCTTCGGTCTCAAACGTGGGCGATTTTCAGGCCCGCCGCGCCAACATTAAATACAAACCGACTGACGGCAGCAAAGCCCGTCTGGTGCATACCCTCAACGGATCCGGCCTGGGCCTGCCCCGGACGCTCATCGCCGTCATGGAAAACTATCAGCAAAATGACGGCAGCATCATCATTCCAGAAGCGCTGCGCCCCTGGATGGGCGGCATCGAAGTGATCAAAAAGTAAGTAACATTCAAGAGTGCGGCCGTTGGCCGCACTCTTTTTTTCTAAGCAATCTTCTTTTGAACCTGAGCCAGGAGCCACTGGCTCCATTCTTTCATTCCGGCGCCAGTTCGACAGGAAACCTCGAAGACCTTCATTTTCGGATTCAACTCCTGTACCCGCCGATGCAATAAGGGCATATCGAAATCAGTGATCGAAAGGTAATCTGTCTTATTCACGATCAAAACATCACACACCGTGAACATGAGCGGATACTTCAGGACCTTATCATCCCCTTCAGGCACGCTGAGGATCATCACACGCAAATCCGAGCCGGTATCGAATTCGGCCGGGCAGATCAAATTGCCGATGTTCTCGATAAAGACCAGATCCAGATGGGTCAGGTCCAGATCACCCAGCCCGGCATTGATCATAGGAGCATCCAGATGGCAGGCTCCACCAGTCTGAATCTGCACCGCGGGTACCCCTTCGTGCAAGATCTTTTCGGTATCTACCGTGGATTCTACATCCCCTTCCACGACGCCAATGCGCAACTGATCTTTAAGCTGGCGCAACGTGGCAATGATGAGACTGGTTTTGCCAGCGCCAGGGGAAGCCATCAGGTTGACCATGAATACCTTTTTGCGGCGCAAATCCTCGCGGATCAATTCAGCCTGATTCTCGTTATCTGAGAGAATATTCTTACGAACGTCAATTATTTTTATTTCTTCGTTCATTTGATTTCTACACTTTCTATCAGTAATTCACGGCCCGCGGTAAGGTCATACTCAAAACCGTTACACTTGGGGCAAACGATTTTCTCTTCCACGTGTACGTCTGCGTGAAAAGTCGCCCCACACTGCTGGCACTGGAACAGAACCGGTACCTTGCGCACAGTGATTTTGGCCGTTTCAGCAATGGTGCCCTTACTGATGTAGTCGAAATAACGCTGAATCCACTCTTCTTCCAAATTGCGCATTTCGCCAATAACCAGCGAAATTTTGACCACTTCGCGAGCTTTATTTTGTTCCGCCTGTTCCAGAACAAGCTGCAAGATGCTTTTGGTAACTGCCAGTTCGTGCATGGAAAACCTAAATCTTCAAATTCAAACGTCCATCTTCCAGGAAGTATTCCTGAACGCTGGAACGCATCGGCATGGTTTGTTTGATCTTGATCGCTTCAACAGAGCAATGAGTCTTGCAAATTCCACAACCCACGCAGTACTCCTGATTGACAACCGCTTTGCCGTTCTCGTTCATGGTAATGGCGGCCTGCGGGCAGGGTTCTACGCAAGCTTCACAGCCCACACAAGTCTCTTCATCCACAATCGCGGTCCAGCCCGAGGGGCAGAAACGCTTCTTGACATCACGAGAGGCATTCTTCGACAGGTTCAGTGCCACACAGCAGCAGGGGCAGCAGAAACACATTTCCACGAAGTTCTCCATCGTCTTATTGGAGAAACCCCAGATATATTGTTCCACTTCCACCCATAGGGCCTGCCCAATCAAACCCAGTTCGGCCGCTTTATCGACACGAGCCAGAGCATCTTCCAGAGAAATCGGGTAACCCACTTTGTGATCGACTACCGTACGGCCGCTGTTGCTCATGAACAGACAGCAGACCTCTTTGGGATACTCCTGGCAGTCATTCCCGGCACGGCACAGGCAAACATTAGCTGAAGCAATATAGCTGGCATGACGCAGCATATCTTTTACCAAATCAATCGGCAGTACCTTACTCTCACCCTTATCACTGACATCCACGTTAAGATTCAATACCGTACCGTGAGAATAGGTTTTCTCTTCAGGGGTAAATTTCATCAAACGCTTATAGATCGGGCCAAAAACAGGGGCTTCCATGTGTTTGCTGCCCCTAACAATCATGCGAAACACTTTCAAAATAAAGTTCCAGGTAGCCGGCCGTACTCCAACCTTATCCACAATCCAATCACTGATCCCCAACCAGCTTTTCTTCACCTGATAAACCGGTTTTGTATTCTCTTCTGTCGATACCGTATTCATTTTCGATTCCATAATTTCGCCTCTATTTTTTACGGCCTTCTGCGCAGGCCTTGATGGTAGTCAACATTCCTTTGCACATAACAAAGGAGGGAATTCCCAAGAAAACAGCCACCAGAGCATGGCGGAATTTATCAAAGGGCTCGAGTACCGCGTCACAGCGGGTAAAGAAACGGGTTTTGCCTTCGCCATAATCCTCTAGAATGAAATTCCAGCTCCAGGCAAAGGCCGTCAGCTTGAAAGGAGGAATAAACGCTATGGCACCCTGATACGTCGAGGGGTGGCGTGAATCCGAGAGAGAAGTAAAATATTCACCTCTCTTGACCTCTTTTACCTCAGAGCCAATCCCCATTTGATGATAGAAGATATACTCCCCTACGTACATGTTCTGCCATTCCTCCACTACTGAGAACGTGTTAAAGATGTGGAAGCCAAACAATCTTTCGAGCCAGCCAAAGCTGTAAAAACCCGCACGGCGCTGACCCAATTGGGCCAGATAAGGCCAGACCTTTTCTTTCGGAGCATTCACAGTCACCGCCAACGTACCCCGCATGTGATGTGGCTCATTCCCCAACAATTCATCCCCCGGCAAGCGTTTCTTTTTTTCTTCCTCGGTGGGGGGATTGCTGAAGCCGTAGTAGAGCAAGCCACCCAGCAGGAGCAAACCCGCGACAAGAATACAAATGATAACAAACCAGACTGTGTGATGTGTGATGAAGTATTGCATTATGCCCTTTTTCTCCTTTCGTTAATTTTTTCCAGAATCTGTCTGGCAGCATACATGCCTGAAATCGCCGTGGGTTCTAGGCCCAAACCATTATGATCCCCGGCAATATACACTCTGTCATTCAAACGCTGCTCCATGTAAGCCCGCCCCATCACGTACATGGCCTTTTCCCAATCCACGGTACGCAATACGCTGAAAGAATCACATACCTGATTCAAATCCGCCTCTTTCGTGCGGGAATAAATCAGGTAGCTGCCATCCCATTGCAGCGCGGTTAAAATGATCTCAGAAGATGGTGGGAAAAGGTTCAGCTCATAGCGACTGAGTGCTCCCTTCAATTGAGCTTTCACATGCGTCACATAAAGCTGGCAGGCTTCACGAATTTCAGCCAGGCCTAGCAGTTTTTGAGTTACCGATGCAGGAGTAGCTACCACAATGTTCTCGGCCTGATAGGTATTCCCGGAAGCATCTTTCAGGGAAATCGCCTCCGGTTGGGAATCAATTGCGACAATCTCATCCTCAATAAAATGAGACCCCAGGCGAGCCCGGGTGGCAGCTTCATCGAAACGGAACTGGTGGATGGGCACCAGAATCCCCATGCTGACGTTGAGAAAGTCCAGTGCGGTGATCTGGTCCGTGCTCACCCCGGTGCAGGCATAAGAGAACTTGCCGATGTAATCTGCCGCCACTCGCTCATAATGTTTTTCCTGGATGAACTGGCGAGCCGGCTTCTGGAACAATTCCGCCATATAGGGGTCTGCCTCAAGGGCCGCACGCTGAGTCATACGCAGGCAGCGCTCTTTATAGGGTTCATAATGGCGCTTGAACTCCTGCATGGCCACGAAAAAGCGCAAAAATTCTGGCAGCAGCTTCAGCGTATGTCCGCTGATCACCGAAAAATATTCCTGCGCGGAATTATGAAAGCAAGCATGCAATGGATTGATCAACGTCGTGGGTACTACAAAACGTCTGGCATAATGGTAGTTCTGCATCACAAAGTAGGCCCCATAATTGATCTTCTCTGCCGGGTCGTACAAAACTCGTCCTCCCAGACTCTTTGAGATCAGCAGAAAATCATGACCCGCCTCAGAAAATTCTTGAGCGCAAGCCAACCCGGCCATTCCCGCCCCAACAATGATCGTTTTTCCCTGCATTTTTTTTAGTGCTCCTTTTTATTATTCTATTATTCCAATAAGGTTATCGATTTAATAAAAAAATATCTTCCTTATTCAGGAAGACTAAAGAATCACTTGCTTCAATCAATGCTTTCATCATCTCAGGCACAGGTATCTTTCTCCGGGCAATCTTCACACTTAAAGCCATACGGGCAAGGCGTAAAACCCTTAACGAAAGCGGTCTCAAGCAATTGATGATATTGATCAATGGTTTCCAAATTCAGTGAATAGTAAACGCAGGTCCCTTCGCGCTTGCGGGTAATCAAATCCGTGGTGTGCAAGATCTTGAGATGTTTGGTAGCAGATGGCTGTGAAATACCCAATATCTCGGCAAACTTACTCACGGTCACCGAGCTGGCCGGGCTGGACCCCATGATCTTCATCATCTTCACCCGCTGTGGATCGGAGAGCGCATCATTGTATTCGCAAATCAAATTCACCAACCCTCTACTTCTTCCCAATGCAGCCTCCTTATTACCTTATAGTTATATTACTATATCGCTATACCTTCGTCAATAAATTCCGAGTAAAGATTCAGAATTAAAAAGCGGCCTTCTGACGAAGGCCGCCTGAACTAAACAAAAATCTTCAGCTATGAGAAACGTAGGCTTCGAGCATCAAAAGATTCTTTTCGCCTGACATCTGCACCACCCCCAAGAGCTGCTCCATGGAAGACATTTCCTCGAGCTGCTCACTGACAAACCAGCCCAAAAATTCACGAGCGATGTGGTTATTCTCGCTGATGGACAGATCAACCAGAGCATAGATCTTATCTGTCACTACCTTTTCCCAATCCAGCGCGGCCTTGACGACCTCTTCCGCCGAAGCAAAATCTGTCTTCGGGGCCGGAATCGCCGGAATCTTTACCGTCCCCCCGGCATCCAGAACAAACTGGACAAACTTCTGGGCATGCGTCCGCTCTTCGTCAGACTGTTTGCGGAAAAGTTCTGCAAACTTCTTCAAGTGTCGTCCTTCGAAATAGGCTGCCATGCTCATGTACTGATTGGAAGCTTCGAGCTCATGCCCAATCTGGTCATTGATCTTCTTGTTCAATTTTTCACTGATTAACATGTTTCCTCCATTTCTTCTTTTATACATCTAATTTATCAGATTTGCGTCAACAAAGCAAATAGGAGGATAAAACGCAGATTAATTCTTTGTTTTCGCAAACGTTCCAAGAAAGTGAGATAAATGGCAATCGAACCGGCTACCGCCGCATTCAGAGATTCGATATGCCCCTTCATGGGCAAAGCAGCCACAAAATCGCAGGTTTGCCGCACCAACTGACGCATACCCTCGCCTTCATTGCCTACCACCAGCGCAATCGGACCAGTGAGATCCAGCTCCTCAATGGGGCGAGAATCCGGACCGCCATCCAAACCCACCACCCAGACGCCTTGCTTCTTCAGATCTTCCAGGGCACGGTTCAGGTTCGCCTGAGCAATCAACATGCTCTCGCTGGCCCCCGCGGAAGCGGTCACCACTGCCGGCGTTACCTCAGCAGCGCGGTGCTGTGGAATCAGGATGCCATGCACCCCAGCTGCCTCCGCTGTGCGCACCAAACTTCCCAAATTCTGGGGGTTCTGGATCACATCCAGCGCCAGCAAGAACAGATCTTCTTGCTTCTCTGCTGCAGCCGCCAGGATATCGCTGATATCCACATAAGGGTAGGCACTGACCTCAGCAGCAACTCCCTGCGGGTTTTCGCCCATTTTCAGCAATTTTTCGCGGGGGTACCGTCTCGATGGGGATTTTACGGGATTGGGCCATTTTGCTCAGATCAAGGATCTTGCCCTTTTCCTCTATCCCGGCAGCAAAAAGCAGGCGAAACACCTGTCTGCGTTTCGCCTGAATCACTTCTGTCACTGGGTTACGCCCGGTAATCCATTCCTTCAAGAGCAGCTCCTATTTCCAGTGCCAGAGCGTGCCCTCTTTGCTATCTTCGAGGACAACACCCAACTCAGTCAAACGATCACGGACTTTATCCGAAAGAGCCCACTGCTTGTTTTCGCGCAATTCTCTGCGAATCTCGATCAGCAAGTTCACGAACGGATCGGCTGCCTGATTCCCCGACTTTTCTTCTTTCAAAGTCAGGCCCAGAACACCGGTTAAATCAAGGATCACCTCTTGCACCGGGGTCAACTCCGCATCCGTCGCGCCATCAGCGCGAACCTGATTGATGACACGCACCAACTCAAAGAGCTGCGCCAGAGCGCCCGCCGAGTTAAAATCATCATCCATCGACTCGATGAAGCCGGCTTTGCAAATTGTGACCTGGCTGGCCAAATTTTTCAAGGACTCCTGCGGAGCGCCTTTGGCTCCCGGCAAAGCCGGTTTCAAACTGGAGCGCAAACGTTCGATAGCCTTTTCAGCCTGGTCAAGGATTTCTTCAGAATAAGAGAGTGGATTGCGGGTAACCAGAATTCAGCACCAGCATGCGCAAAGCATCAGCGGGGTGATGAGCCAGGAATTCTTCAATGGTCACCAGATTGCCCACCGATTTCGACATCTTTTCGCCGCTCAACTGCAGCATTCCATTATGAATCCAGTAACGGGCAAATGGCTTGCCAGTAAAGCTCTCGCTCTGGGCGATCTCATTTTCGTGATGAGGAAAGATCAGATCATTGCCCCCACCGTGGATGTCGATCTGCTCACCCAGGTGATTCAGATTCATGGCTGAACATTCAATGTGCCAGCCCGGACGGCCCATCCCCCACGGGCTTTCCCAGGCGGGTTCACCTGGTTTGGCGCTCTTCCACAGCGCAAAGTCCATCGGGTTTTCTTTGCGGTCATCCACATCAATTCGAGCCCCAGCCTGCATTTCATCCACGCGGCGGCCAGAAGCTTGCCATACCCCTTATCCTTCAGAACGCGAAAATATACATCGCCATCCATCGGGTAGCAAAGCC
>Ga0268356_11156_pt1 | contig 30478 bp, 44 predicted proteins | sample BioMet10_FD_194415 | JGI IMG/M metagenome (GOLD analysis project Ga0268356, IMG submission 194415) | Sewage microbial communities from Oakland, California, United States - Biofuel 10 (PacBio Assembly) | ecosystem: Engineered > Wastewater > Sewage > Unclassified | place: USA: California | collected...
CTGATGTTAGTGAAAATCTGATGCTTTTAATGTAGCTTTTCCGTAATGAATAGCATGACGGGGACAAATATGGTAACAAGCCAGACAGGAAGTGCAGTTATCTCCCCAAACAGGTTTACCTTCTACTTTCACATTATGCATTGGGACAATGCTTTTCACACAATCCACAAGAGATGCAATCATCCGTTGCATGGAAAGGCTTAGCCGTAACCTGATATTTGTTAAACAACGGATTTATAATCCTGCTCTTTAAAAAAGCAAAGCTGCCCTTTTTGCACTCAAAACAGTTTTCTGTACGATTGGCCAGAATCTCGTTTATCCGTTTTATTTCTACAACCGAATCATCAAGTTTTTTCTGTTCCAGTTCTTTCGGATCGGTATCAAACCCTGGCAAAGATACATAATTATTGGGCATAATTATCGAGAAACCTGCTTTCCAGCTCCACTCCTTCTTACAGACAATCTCATCCATAATCTTCTGTGTGAGTCCGGCTTCATCGCCACAAGAACAGATAAAAAAGATATATTGGTTATTATAGTTAGTAAAGCTTATTTTTTAATAAACTCCATAACGATAGCCGGTGGTGCCCATGAATAGACAGGAAAAACAAAACCCACCATTTCGGAATCTTCTAAAGAATATGAAATGAATTAGCAAGATCAACCATCTCCTCTGCTATGGAAATCAGCTTTTCATTCTGCTTAGTTGCCACTTGACTGGCAATCCATTTTGAATTTCCAGTTCCCGAAAAATAAAATATCATAAATTATATTGTTTGCTTAAATTATACAGACGCAAAAGTATAATATAAATTGTTACAACCTTTCAGCAGAGGTCTTTATTTTATTAGAAAAGAATACCCCGACATTCATTCAAGAAAAACATCTTATAAGAATGTCAGGGTAAATTTATTCAAGTTTTTTTACTTTTACCAGTTATCTCATTTAACGGAAAAGCTATAGCCTAATTAGACTGAGATTTTTTCTTCTCAGCATTGCATTTATTATCTGTACAGATCCAATCCAGACAATCATATCAAAAGCAAAAACAAGATTAATATCCATAAATGATTGAAGAATGACATTGACAAGAACTAGCATACCTGCACAAAGCACCAGACTAATCATTACTTTTCGATGTGAAAAGCCCAAATCAAGCAATTTATGATGAATATGTCTTCTGTCGGGCATAAACATAGACTTACCGGCAAATGCTCGTCCCAACATAACTCTTAAGGCATCGAACAAGGGAATAAATAATGCTGAAAGAGAAATGATAACCGGAGAATTAAACATCTCGTAATGACCAGGCATATTCATTGAGAATCTCACTCCCAGAAAAGCCAGGAAATAACCAAGTGTAAGCGAACCAGTATCGCCCATAAAAACCTTACGAGAAGTATTAAAAACATTATAATAGAAGAACGGAATTAAAATGCCAATTAGAATAACACATATCAATGAAAAGAAAAACAGTTCTCTCATAAAAGATAATAATCCGAATGAAATTAATGCTACCCCCGATATACCAGATGCCAAACCATCTGCTCCATCAATAAGATTAACTGCATTTGTAATAAATACAGTGAGCAATACAGTAAAAGGCATTCCTATCCATGAAGGTATTTCCCAGATACCAAATAAACCATTGAAATTATTGATATACAGTCCACCGGAAACCATAAGTATAGCTGCTATAAGCTGAACAGCCATTTTATGAGAATAACGTGAACCTACAAGATCATCTTTTAAACCTATTCCCCAAAGAATTAAGCATCCGGCAATAGCTCCAAACATCTTCCTTAAAACAGGGAAAAGCGAAACAGTTGATTCGTCAGGCATCAGTCTCATTATAATCATTGTACATAATGAGAATACAAATAGTAATATTGGAAAAAATGTCGCTCCGGCAAGTCTGGGCACAAGTTGTTTGTGGGATTTACGTGCATCAGGAATATCATAAAGACCTTTCTTTTTAGCTATAAAAATTACACGTGGAAGAGCCATCATTTCAAGCACTACAGAAGAAATTAAAGAAAAAATCAACATCCCAATTAACGACACAAAGTAATCTTTTATCATATTTATGTTAAAATTACATTCCAATACACACTAAACCATAAAATCACGCCCAAAGATAAGAAATATTCTTTAAATCAGGAAAATAAAATTAATATCTATTTTCATATATTAAAAAAATAACGCTTTTTTTGTTAAAATGTATAATCATAAATATAACTTAATTATGCGTTTACTATATAAGACAAATAGAAGAAGTCTATAGTAATATGTCACACTGTGAGCTATTTAGTTTATTCACATACATTCTTAAGAGCATTAAAACCAAGAATTTCTTATAAACATAAAAAAGCTTTAAACTGATAGCATACCAGAGATAAAATTAATAGAATTGTAATATATCATTTATTTAAAACTATAATTTATATATTTATTTAATATCTTCAAATACAAAATATTTTCTCGATTTTCTTTTAATTTTCAAATAAATAACATACATTTACAAAACAAAACCTTATTAATTGCAAAACTATGAACTCACCGCAAAAGGAAGCTGCTAAAATTATTAAATTGGCCTATAAAAATGGAGGAAGTATCAATTTATCTGTGCTAAAGTTTACAAATAATAAAGATAAGATTGCTTCTGAAGTAACTCACATTTTATCTGCGTATGGCTACATGACCTCAAATGCTGTGGATAGCAATTTTGGCTGGGAGATATACAAACTTAGTGAAAAAGGAATGGAACTTGCTAAAAAAGGTGTATTCAATGAAAATCCTGAAAATATTATTTCTACAAGATACATAGCTCTATTTGCATTAGTGGCATTCATTATTACCTTTATCGTTATTTCAGCTATTAGCTAATTAGGTTTCAAAAAGATGCATCTTATAATATAAATATATTCTAAGAAATAAAGAAAGGGATTATTTGTAAATACCACCAAATCCCCCTTAGGGAAGTATTTGTCTATAACGACTCTTTCAATATTGAAACGCGCTGCAATAATTTTAGAACAACAAATAAGATATAGATACTCCTAATTTCAAAGGAGCTAATATTGTTTTGTCTGTATTGGGAGAAAGTGGTTTTACATCGCCATCGACATACTCAAAACAACGATATTTCAATAAACCAGCTCCAACAGACGTTTCTATGTTCCATCTGCGACTGATAACCCAATCAAAAACCATAAGTAAAACCTGCTGCAACGGCATCGCCATCATAACAAGTATTGCCCATCTTAAGATTATAATTGGCTGCAAATGTGGTAAGTCCTACATAATGACGTGCCATAGGGCGACTAAACCAATAACGTAATTCGGGCGCAACTTGCAAGAATTTCAAATTGTTGTCATCAATCTTTGTGGAGAAATTGGCTGTTGTGCCTAAGTCTAGAGTAAAGTGCCTAGAAAGACGGAACTCGGCTTCTATATTCGGAGATAACGTTGCCCAATATAGTGTATTGGTTTTAAGAGCTATTCTTTGTGCCATGGCTATAGTTCCACACGAAAGTAAGAATGAAACAAAAAGTAATCTACCAAGATTTCTATTTAATATTAATGCTAACATAATCATTTTATAAATTGTAATTAATACCCACCATAAATTCTCCGATTGCTCTTCCACGTCGGTTATAGCTTTTATCAATAGACTTGTTATAGAGATTAAGCGCCGGTTCCAAAGTAAGGATCAATCTTCCTGGACTAATCGTATTTTAGTCCTGAACTCCCATTTCAGGCCTAATGGAATAGTTAAATCAAACTCCTTTTTGGAAGCTAAATTAATACCATTGTACCAACTACTCCCAGGAACTCAAGCATTCTATCCATGTCATATCCTGCAGCAAGCGTTGTTAGGTTAGCCATATAATCCGCATTAAAGCAGTAACATCCACATCAGAACTTGTTAGCATTATTAATTCCTTTCTATTCAATCCTAACCGTAAAGTAAGAAACTGGTGATACCCTTTACCATAGGCTAATGTAGTACATTCCCGACAAATCTTTTGCCTTAAGATCTCCATTGTTAAACGATCCGCCATATCCTCCTATTCCCAGACTAGCAGAAACAAAATACTTGGAATGATCATCTTTAGCGAAATCTTGTGCATAAGCTATTTTCTCTGAAGACAATTTATAGTTCAAACCAATCTGAACGTTCATCAGATCTTTTGCACCACTATTTCTAAATCTGCTACGTAAGGTTGCTTTGGGTTCAATAAATAAATCAACAGTTGGAGATGCTTTGAAAACCACTTGACCTCCGGCACTGACACCGGGAACAAAATCCAATGACCGGCGTTCGTAATCAACACCCGGCATTTAGTCCGACAAATGCATTTAAGTTCAACCTTCTATCAGGATCGTAACCAAATGCCATAGTTGATAAACTCAACATGTAATCAGCCTCAGCACCACCATACAGATACTTCAAAGCATTTTCTTGCCTGTATTCTCCATTCATACCTAGTCTCCATCCTGCAATAGGGTTAATCCATTTGCCAAATGCCATCTGTCCCGAAAATCCAAAAGCATTAGCACGTTTTATATGAGTAGCCAGAAAATTGGTTCCTGCATGAAAAAGCAAAATATGAATTGCTTTTATTATCATTCTGAATAAATGACTTTTGTTTCGCACTACAATCTTTTAATCGTAAATTTCACACCTCCCATAAGTGCCAATACCCCGTCCATCTTTGCAAAATGAATACTCCTTTCAGCAAAGTTTCTGAGTATAAACGTAACTGAGGTTCTAAAATAAACCAAACGATGGAGTAACATTCCACAATCCCTGCAAAGATACTTCACCTCCTAGTATGTTTTACGATTAAGTGAAGAAGAACGGAAAGCCAGATTTACACCTGCAGCACCAATCAACTCAAATTTCCGGTCTCGATCGTATCCATTCATCAAAGAGGTTATATTAAAGAGATAATCGGCACCAATCGTAGCTATTTTAGCTCCAGGTTGCTTGTCGCTTTTCCATAGTTTTCCCAAGTCGGCGGACAATCTTAATCCATGAAATTCCGGTAAACCATTTACCTACATATAAAGAAGCTCTGGGATCTACATTATTTTTATAAAATGCAGCCTGCTTCATCGGTGAATTAAATCCGTAAGCAATTCCTATAAACGTATTATCCGCCAAAGCTGCTATTTCCCATCTTTTTCTTTGTAGAACTCAATTTTTGTGGGTTAGAATTTAATTCAAATCCTGCATTAATCATAAAATTAGCACGACTATGATATTCACCATTTAAACCTGTTGCATAGTATTGACCGGGATAGTAATTTACGCGCGGTTCCAAGAAGAAGCAAAATTCATCAGAAAGTTTGAAAGACGCTTTTAAGCCAGCACCCACGCCAAACAAGTTTTGATCTTTTTCATTTCTAAGATAATCGTAATTAAATCCGGTTACAGCAGTCAGATTAAAGAATCTACATGTGATTATACCCATAAAACATATTACTTAGATTCAGTAGATAATCAGCCTGCAGACCAAGTGCCTTTACCTTACTTTTTGTTACCGGATATTTAAATACAGCAGCTTTACCAGTCAGCCTTGCACCAGAATAAGGGGAAAACCATTTTCCCATGCCAGCAAAGAAATTACCTCCGGCATACCTGTCGAGATCAGAACATCCCGGAGCAATTAGTCCACCAATTCCTAAGCCTGAAAACAGAAATATATTATCCTTGAATGATGATAAATGGAACTTATCTGTGTAGCGTTTGTTTATAGGAGTAGTTCTAAACTCAATACCAGCTACTAAAGAACCTGCAATGTTATAATCACGCCAGCTATCAGTAAAATCAAAGATTATCTGAATAAATACCGATACGAGGTTCAATGAAGAATACACTTCCATAATTCAATGGCATAACGTGCCTGCAGTCCGGCCCGGAAACCATATGATCCATTATATCCCTTTTCGAATTGAGGAAACAAATATTCACCTCCGGCTATGCCCAGCAATTCAAACTTTCTGCCATGCATTAAAATCTTTTGCCAAAGCAGGATAAATTCATTAAATAATCCAGACTTACGCCCACCCCTTTCACCCTAACAAGCTCACCTAGAGGATATGCATTGTAATATTTACCAAACAGACTCAGACGAGCCCCATGAATAGGTGTAAACCATTGACCTAAAGAGACTCCAAGTTCAGCACCGGGATACTTAATTCCATTTTTAATACCCGGAACCAAAGCAAACGATGAGCCCCCATAAATCTGAAAAAAAGAATGACTGATAGAATCATTTCCTTCGAAACTCTTAAATTTTGGAACTTTTTGCAACCTATACTTTTGATAATCTATATACGATTCTTTGTTCTGTGCACCAATATTGGTAAGTAGAAATAAAAGTATTATTGCAGAAAGTACTTTTTTGTGTTTGTATTGTATTGATATCATGTAATAGTTAGTTTTATCATGGCAATTTTATAATTCCTATATATCACTCTTCGTCTTTCATAGATGTATTTTTCTTATTATTTTGAGAAACAACATCTTTCAGCAAGTCAATGATGTCAGCATCATTTTCTGCTATACGATTATAGGAAGGATCTTTTTCAATGGCAGCTTTCAGTAAATCCATAGCTTCCATATACAACATCGCATTAGAGTTAATGTCAGCAGCTTCTTTTGATGCCCTGTTTGCACAAATAGCCTTTATATAAAGATTCTCTGCAGTATCATCCGTTAGTGCTTTTGACTCTTTATAAGCTGTATTATTTCTTTTCATAGCCAAAAGCATCACTACCTCATTTAGTTTGCCGGAAGACTTGACTATTTCAAAATTTCATCATTAAAACGATGATTCAGCACATCTGTATACGCTCTTATCTGACGCGTTTTCTCATTGTCGGCAATAAAATCAACAAGTGAATCCGCCTTGGAGAATTGTCTTTGACACAATAATGTAGCAAGCTGATTGAGATTAACTTGTTCAGGCGCTTTCTCACCAGCAAAGTGCTCTAATATTTTTGAGTCACCAGCTCCTCTTCTCAGACAAAGAGCCGAAAGATCACAGGCAGCGGCTGTGAATTTAGGATATACCTCGAGTGCACGTCTGATTATCATTTCACTTTTTAGGGAATCCTTTTCACTTCTATAAAGCTTGAAGAATTCAAACTTGGTGAGATCCTTATAGTTCTTTTCATACAACTCTCTGATTTCCTGGGCTGTTAAAGAACGATAGACCTTAAAAGAAAAGTAATACTCAACCTTACGGAGTTTAGGCAGATATTTATCTGCAATGGTCTTGAAATAAGAAAGTTTAAAAATCTTTCTTCCCTGTGTATCAATGCTCTTAGGATATTTCTGAATAATATCCTTAATCTCATTGGCCTGAGTCGTTAAAGAGTCCTTATACATCAAATCGGCAACACTATTCCAATCGTCTACATCCGATGTTTTTTTAAGAGTAATGTTGGAACGTGTTCCTTCCGAAAGAACACTCAAAATTTCCTTCATGGCAACACTCATACGTTCTGAAGCCAGCTTCTTGTTTCTTTCATAATTACCCTCCGGAGAGGCATAACCGTTAATTTCAAAAGAGGTAAGTTGCGCATCAGGATTACTTTCAAGTTCCTTTAGTTTGGTTTTCAACAAATTAAGATCCGTTACAGTAGCAGAATCCTGAAGATCCAGATTTGACTTTCCAAGAGGGAATTTAAGACGCATTTCATCTCTATCATCTCGTAGCTGAGGTTCATCTAAAGGGAATAAGGTAGAATCGCTCAATAGTTCACCACCAAATTTAAACTTCAGGAATTTCAAAGGGTTCACTAAGCCTTTGGCTATTATTGCTGTATCGCTATAAAGAATGCGATTATAATCCTCTACCGATTGAACTGCATCACAACGCCAGGAATCATTTGAATTATCCATATAAAGAGAGTCCACGTATGGAATTCGCTCCCCTTCTTTCTTTACTATATAATCAGCAAGCGGATCGTGGTTAATATCAAAATCATACATACGTGTCTGAGTGATATTATATTCTCGCCCATCCAAGAGATTGGTTTCAGAAAATACTTTCTATTTTTCGTTTCATTGAATACGTAAGGCTGCATAACCAAACGATTATCTGAAGCAAACCTCACATTAGGACTGATAGAAGTTCTTATAATAGCCCAATTGCCATGAATTTCAATATTAGTAGGTTCAATAACCGGATCTTTTTCTTTTTAATTTCCCGCTAACAACAATTTCCTGAATCATTTGTGCCTTTTTCTTCATGACAACATTGATTTTCAACTGCCCTTTCACATTGACAATTTCTGTACCATAATTCATATGGGTAAACTTAAGTTTGCCCGTTGTTATTTACCTTGATGGTATATTGTCCATCCTCATTGGTACTCACAGATAAATTATCTTTTACGTTTGTAACGTTCACTCGGACAACAGGCTCTCCTGCTTCATTAAGAACAGTTCCACGTACGTTTATTATCTGAGCATTTACAGGTGTTAGAATTAACAATAGAAAAGGAATATCAAATTCTTAATCCGATATTCCTTCACTTGATTTTCTAAATCGCATTGGTCCATATATACAAGTCAAGTCTTTGTTTATTTGTGTTGCAATAATGATTTTATTCTAGTAGTTCGTGGAACTAAAAACAAATATAGATTATTATTTTATATATTTAGTTTAAAAAAATATAATTAACTATCTATAAATCAGTTATTTGTAAACATAAAGCGAACTGATATTTTAATAAGATTCCCTCCTATTATCTTCCCATTTTAATACAATACTATTACAATTTTATATCTAACATATTATATTATCATATACATCTCAATTCAAGAGTAAAATAAAAAATGACATATATTCCTGAATCTTATGAGCCTATTTCGTTAAATAAAAAAAAGAGGCTATGTCAAAGTAACATAACCTCTTATTCAATATTTAAAAAAGTGCTCTAGTTTCTCTTTACTTAATTATTGTCACTAACCAGTAATTTGATATAATTTTCAAATTTAGCACCGTCTAATTACTTCCCATTTTTCAGTTTTATCATTCCATTTAAAAGAGAAATAATCAGTGAAGTCTTTTCCAGCAACTTGATAATAAATAGCTTTTTGCTTGTTCAGTGAAAATCTTTTTTTCTGTTATTCCACTGTGCATATTCCTGAATCTGATTTCCATCTACAGTTGTTGCAGTGAACTGATAGTATGGAGTCCATGTTCTATTGGTTTCATTCCAGCGATAAGCTAATTTTGTTTTTGACAATCCATTTTCACTAGTCGAAAATTCATATTTCAAATAAGGAGTTATTAATCCAGAAATTGAGTCGTACAAAGAAACAATTTCCATTTCATCACTTTTGTTATAGACAAAAGATTTAGAGTTATGAGCTTCTGCTGCCATAGAGCAAACAAACAATAGACAAATAGCTAAGCTACTTACTAATGAACGACTACTAAACATTATCTTTTTCATAATTACAAAATTTAAAAGTTATTCTTATTGGTTTTTATTTAATTCAACTATTATGTCAAAAGCATAAACCAGTGAACTTATCAAACTGGTATTAAATATCTTTTTGATATTAAAATATACTATTAAATAAATTAATGTTAGACATTAATAACATAAATACCATCAATAAAGTATACTTTGCTATCATTTTGCCCGAAAGATAAAAACTTAATCTGATAAAAAAAAGAAATCACAAATAAAATTGCATATTTTTAAAATAAATATTCGAATTGATTAAAAAACAATGGTATAACTTCTATAAAGTAACTATAGATGTCCCTTTATAGAAGTTATTATAAAATATAAGATGAGTAAAAAGAAAAGATTTTTAGTCCTTCAATATGTTATCAATTACGCGGAAGGTGCATACAAATTATAAAAACAGAGAGCTATACAAGAAACAATTAATAATGCATGAAAATATTAAGTAATTTCCTCAATTAAATTAGTCTACCTTTAGTAAAGCTGCTATTTTATCCTTTAATAAAGAAGCATAAATAGGTTTAGCAATAAAGTCGTTAAAACCCTTTTTGCGAATTATAGACTGATCTTCTTCCGAAGCATAAGCAGTTACAGCTATTACCGGTACATTTCTGATAATTCTCTAATTTTCTGAAATGATTCATACCCATTTAATATAGGCATTTTAATATCCATTAAAACTAAATCGGGCAAATTATCTCTGAATAATTCGAACAGCTTCTTCTCCATTCCAAGCATGTATCAGGTTATATTCTTTGCCTAGTATGGCCTCTGCCAGTTTATAATTGCTAACATCATCTTCAGCAACAAGTAATGTAGCTTTCTTGTCTTTATTTTCAGATTGAATACTTTCTGCAACAGGATTTTTTTTCTTCAGATGGGATTACTGGATTGTATGGTAAAGTAATCCAAAAGTAGATCCTACTCCCACTTCAGATTGAACATTTATTTCACCACCTAATTTATGAACAATCGAAGCACTTATCGCCAACCCAAGTCCAGTCCCCTGGGCAAAAGCATCTAACTTAATAAAGCGGTCAAATATTGTGCCTAATTTATCCTCAGGAATACCACACCCTGTATCTGTTACGTAGAAATACAGCTGATCTTTTTTAAGTTGATAGCCAAAGTTGATACTACCCTGTTTGGTAAACTTAATAGCATTTGAAATAAAATTATTAATAACCTGAGCCAGATCGATTTCTATCTGTATTTATAATACACTCCGAAAGTCTGTTTTCAAATGATATTCTAACAGTATCCTGATCTACTTTCAATTTAGAGGATTGTTCTATTTCGCTTAACAGACTATTAATATCTACATCTGAATAAATAAATTCTAAAGTTCCGGCTTCTATTTTAGACAAATCGAGAATATCATTTATCAGTTGCAGTAACATTCTGTTATTATTTTCTATAATATCTGCAAATTTAGCATGTTCTTCATTGCCTTGATTAACCATTGCCAATATTCTCGAGAATCCCACAATTGCATTCAAAGGAGTACGTATTTCGTGACTCATATTTGCCAAGAAAGCAGACTTCAATCTATTCGATTCTTCAGCCTTCTCTTTAGCCTCCAACAACGCCTGCTCTATTTCCTTTTCTCTTTGTAATATCTATAGAAGATCCCTATAACAATGAGGAGGATTGCCATTATCATTCCATTCACTGACAACACCATGCATTGCACACCATTTATAATCCTTACCGAAATTATCAATCCGAAAATCAATATCAAATCTATCGGTTTTACCATTCAACACTTTTTCAAACTCATCCTTCAATCGTTCCTTATCGTCAGGGTGAACTCTCGCAAAGGTTTCATCAATAGTCGTAACAGAACTCTTTCTTTCGATATCACTATTCACATTATTCAAGAAATCATAATCAACAGAAATTATATTCTTTTGAATGTCTAACGTCCATGGCAGAATATCTCCGGCTTCCATTACTAAATGAAGATGACGATTATTTAGCTCCAATTTATGTTGAATAGCCTTTAATTCTGTAATATCCCATCTTGTAGCTAAGATGTAAGAAGTATGATCTGTCCTTTGAATAATTGATTTAATAACACTTGTAGAACGAATCGTATTGCGCAAAAACACTTCTTCATCATAGTTAAGAATGCCTCCATTTTTTACTAGATCCAAATCTTTTTCGTTATTCTTTCTTCCAACTTCTTCACCAAAGATTTCAAGGTCTGTTTTTCCTATAACATCCTCACTCTTAATTCCGGTTAATTCTTCCGCTTTCTTGTTCCAGTATTTATAACGAATATCTTTCCAACCTCTTTAACAAAGAGTGGAATTGGAATATTGTCAAAAATTGAATCTAATAATAATTTAAGGTCCTGATTATTATGATACAATTCTTTGTATTGTGATAGCAAAGAGATTTCTCTTTCTCTAATCTTTTTTATTTTCATCAAATATCCTATTCTTAATAGGAAGCCAAGAATTACAAGCAGAGATAAAAAAGAAATAATATAAAAAGTACTTTTATATTTCTGATATACACTAAGTGGCTTTTGATAATAAACGGCATCTTTAGGCAGCAGCTTACTATCAATTCCCGACTGAAGTAAATATTCATAATTCAAATGTGCTTTTTCTTCATTCATGTTTTGAAATGGGATTTCTTTCGCATCTTTTCCGTCTAAGATCTGCAATAGTAACTCAACTGTTTTTTTTCCAAAATCATTGCAAGTAGAAAACACTCCACCAGCATAAGTGCCGTTATCAATGCCAATATCCACCAAGCCAAAAACGGGCGTATTTGTGAAGCTGCCAATTATTCTCTGTACTTCGTTATATGAATAATCTTTTCTTAGTTTGCTGGATTGATCAACATACCATCCATAACTCAACACTCCTGTTTGTTTATCCATATATGATAAAGAATCCAGTAAATCGTGCGGATCAATGTCTTTCAGACTTAAAGAGATTCCCTTTAACTCAGGATAGTAATTTTGCCATTATGTATTTAAATGAAGCCAGACCATAAGCACTAACAAACCGCTTGTCTGAGATGAATGCTATCTTTTTCATTTCAGGCATCAGCGTCTTCATTAACTGTATTGTTTCCTTTATATGAAGTGAATGAAATACTCCCGTAACATTAAATCCTTTCGTTGCTTCCATATATGGAATCATTTTTATAGAATTAATATCTTTGCCGAAATGAGATCCTCAAGAGAAATAGTGTAATTCCTCACAGAAGTAAGAATAACAGGAATATCACGCCACGATTGAGGCAAAGTACTACGATAGGCAATCCACCCCGCATCCCCAATTATAACTACAGCTCTTGGTTTTGAAGGATAATTTTTATACATTTCTCCCATTGTTTCATAAGCATCCTGCAAGTGAAGTAAATCTACAATTATCAAGATATTCAAGATTTATTGCAATGTTCTTTTTCACATACAAATCATTGGTTATCACGTTTTGTATTCTTTCCGGCCATTTATTACCTTCACTATACGAATTAATGATTAATACAAAACTATTGTGGACTGCTTCGGCTTTTACGCTGAAAAGCAAGAAGACAAACATTAGCTGGACAAACCTATACCGTTTCATTTTTGTGTTTGAGTTTAATTTTCCTGGTCAACTTGGCCTATAATTATCTACAATAATAGTTAAATATAATCTTAAAAACAAAAAAAAATAGACAATATTACAATATCTATATACAAAAATAGTTCCAAAGAAGAATTGAACTTCTTTGGAACTATTAATAACTATTCTGAGAATAATTTAAGTTTACTTGAACACTTTCACCCGTTCATCAATTGGTTGGAAACTTTTTTCACCCGGACCTTGTGTAGGAACTCCAAAAGGCATTTCGGCAACCAGTTTCCAGGTAGATGGAAGATTCCATGTTTTAACAACTTCTTCATCAATCAATGGATTATAATGCTGAAGAGATGCTCCGAATCCGGCTTCCTCAAGCATAGTCCATATAGCCAATTGATGCATGGCCGAAGTGTGGTTTGACCAAACAGGGAAATTATCTGAATAAGCAGGAAAAGCATCTTGCAACCCTTTTACTACAGACTGATCTTCAAAGTAAAGCACAGTACCATATCCGGCAGCAAATGAACCATCAATCTTATCTTCTGTACTTTTAAAAGCCTCAGCCGGAACAATCTTACGAAGTGTCTCTTTAGTAATTTCCCATAATTTTTTATGATTTTCTCCTAATAAAAGGACCACTCTGGTGGATTGAGAATTGAAATGCCGAAGGTACATGAGTAACTGCAAATTTAACTATATCTTCTAATCTCCTTATCTGAGATAAGCGATTTATTACTTATTGTATAATACGTTCTGCGATTTTGCAAAGCTTCTTTAAAATTTAGTGCCATAATATTATCCTCCTAATTTTTATTTGTAGAACAATATTTAGACGTTGAATATTTATTTTCACTTACCAGCGAATTTTAATATTCAGGTTTCCCCAAATATATAAAAAAATTGGTTTAATATTTAATCTTAACGAATTTATTTATCATAAAATTACATTATTTACACTGGATATCAGATTATTGTAATAGCGAAACGCCTTCTCAGTTATAAATAAAATATAAATATGTTACTAAAGGAATCGTAGAATCAAATAAAAGTATATATTTGTATATAAGTAAAATTACTATTTTAAGGTAGTTACAAGAGGTCTTTAAAAAGAGAATCTTTAATCTAATTATAAACATTAATAAATTTACCTGCTATGAAACTAAAAGAAAAAGTTGAGAGTATTCTTAATAAACAAATCAATGCTGAGTTCTGGTCAGCATATCTGTATCTCTCCATGTCTGCATGGTTTCAGGAAAAAGGTTTGAAAGGCTTTGCCAGCTGGATGTTTGTGCAATATCAGGAAGAAAACACCCATGCCATTAAGCTTTATAACTTTGTAATTGAACGTCAGGGTTCTGTTAAGCTTCAACCTATAGGTGCCGTACCGTCTGACTGGGAAGATATACGCACACTAATGGAAGATGTCTACAAACATGAATGTTTAGTTACGGAAATGATTTACGATTGCATTGAAGTAGCCGAAGCTGAAAAAGATCGTGCAACAATGAGCATGCTTCAATGGTTCGTTGACGAACAGATTGAAGAGGAAGCTAATACTGATGACATAATTAATCAGCTGAAGCTTATTGGTAATGATGGTCAGGCTATTTATCTTCTCGATAAAGAACTGGGATCACGCGTTTTGTTGATTCTACTCAATCTGCAGGAGCATAATCATAAATAAATTATAAAGTAAATGCTTCTATCAAAGGTATAAATAATGAGGAATCCCAAAGAACTACTACATTCTTTGGGATTCTTTTTAATATTTATTGGAATTATTCTATTACTTTTTTTGCATCCTTGTACAAAAGAATGCAATCTTCTGTACAAAACAATTAATTCTTCTGTACAAAAGAAAGATTTATTTTGTACAAGAATTCAGAAAGATTATTCCTATAAAATTTCAAATTACCCGAGAGAAAAAATAGACTTCCCTGCAACTCTAATTAAAACTGGAGTGACGAATTTGAAGGTGCTAGATTGCTAGATCACTGCTAGATCAAATTAATTTGATCTAGCGCCACTTACTTATTCATTTCCAAAGAGTTACAGTCCTACTGCTAGATTGCTAGATCAATTTTGCAAAATAACATTTCTGGAGAGTATAATATTCTGGTCACAAACATTCCCGCATCCCTTAAGACTAAAAACTTTGCTTTAACCGAACATATACAAAGTTCAGATTCTGCCTGAATATGTCCTGCTCTGTATACCTCAACAACTGACCAATGAAAGATAATTCCAGGTTATTGCTAAGCGAAAACTTCACAGTAGGAATTATAAAAACCAGCTTACCCTGGGGATTTCCGATAGCAGCCAGTGAGCAATTTATTAATGGTGTAACGGGGTATGAAGCTGAACAGAACAACGAGAAGTCTGGTAAAAAGAGATTCTTTGCACTTAGGTTTGTAGAGGTAAGCTGATCTATTGAGAACATATCTTTTGAATTCTTATTTCCGTTATAAAGCACTTCCGTTTGTAGAAACAGCGAGTTCCTGAATGTATAATTGTAGCCTGTAGAAACAAGGAAGACTCCTTTATGATCCATAAAATGACTCAAAGGTTTGAAATAACTCGCTTCACCCGTAAAACCACCATCAGCAATTTGTCCGGACCATCCGGTGCCAACAATAAAGTCGGCATCATCTACCATTCCTGCTATAAACTGAATGTCATAATTCCAGCGGTTAAAGCGATAGAGAGCAGCCAAAGTAGTTTCATTTTGTTTGTTTAGTTTCGCTGCAAACTCAACAACCGAAGTGGGATTGAGAAAATATTGCAGCCTTACTGCATCGCTTCCGGGTTTCTCTTCGTAATCGAAATCGAAATAAGAATAGTTATTGAAAATATCGTTGGGATTCCATACCAGATTCTGCCCCCAGTTTATGCGCTTGCCTCCCTCCGGTAATCTGTAGTTTACTGTTGGAATATTGCACCCAAAAGCGGTCTACCGAAGTATTGAGGAGATACTTCTTGCCCTTAAACCAGTTTTCAGATAAGCGAACAACTCCGTTGTCATACTCAAACGTTTCACTATAACCGGGAAAACGATTCAGCATAGTTCCATACAAGAAACGATTTGCCAGTTCTAGTGAAGCAATAAACTTCGGAGAGATAAACCACTTAAAGTTCAGTCGGTTATTAATCATATTCGAGTTTATCCAGGCCGAATTAAAATCTTTGAAGATAAAAGATTGCATATCCTTTACATATCCATTAAACGTGACTTTATTCACTTTAACAGAATCCTGAGCGGTAAGAAAGACAGGAATAAAAAACAGCAATAAAACAATCCTTTAGGTTTCATATTTCCAAAGCTCATTTTAGATAAACATCCTTATATAGACTTTTCTCTCAGCACATCTTCAATTACCTTGCCATCTTCAATCGTAATAATCCTTCGGGCCTTTTTCATCACCCTTGCATCATGGGTTGAGAAAATAAAGGTGATATTCTCTTCTCTATTCAGCTTTTCCATTATATCCAGCAGATTTTCTGCCGACTTAGAATCCAGATTGGCAGTTGGTTCATCGGCCAGTATAAACTTTGGTTTAGATGCCAGCGCTCTTGCCACCGCCACACGCTGCTGCTCGCCTCCCGACAATTTATTCGGGCGACTATTTGTTTTACTCATGAGCCCCACAGCCTCAATAAGTTCCAAAGCTCTTTTCTCAATATCTTCTTTATCTCTTCCCTGAAGCTGCAAGATAAACTCAATATTTTCTTTGGTAGTAAGCACCGGAATCAAGTTGTACGACTGAAAAACAAAACCGATATTATGCATTCTGAAATCAGTCTTCTTCCAATTGCTTAGTCCGGTAATATTCACCCCGTCTACTATAACAGTTCCATCGGTAGGGCTATCGAGCCCGCCAATAATATTGAGCAAGGTAGTTTTACCCGAGCCCGAAGGTCCTACAATAGCAACAAACTCTCCTTGCTGAAAAGACAAGTCGATACCATTCAATGCCTGAAACGGCATTGTTTTAATGTCATAAATCTTGGTAATTCCTTTTATCTCAATAATGTTCATAACAATATTCATTTCAGATAATTATTTTGTTCGTGTAGCATCCGCCGGATTCAGCTTCAAAGCCTTATACGCAGGATATAAAGTGGAGAATATCCCTGTAAGTACAACCATCAAGGCTGTATAAACAATCATATTCAATTCTATTTTCGGATAAATCATTGATGAATAGCCTATACTTTTGTAAGCTTCTTCCCAGAAATATAGGATTTAATCCCAGCCTTTTCAAGATATCTGCAAAGAAGATAACCACAGATAATTCCAATAAATCCACCCGTGATAGAAAGGTACAAAGTTTCGAGCATAAGCATCAGAAAGATCCGGACTTTATTCATACCAATAGCCATCAGCATACCCAATTCCTTAACTCTTTCGAGCACAGCCATAAGCATTGTATTAATTATACCAAAACATAGTGCCAGCATAATAACCAGTACGAAAATATACAGTATTTGATTCATTGCACTAATCAAATAGCCGGCTTCAGGGACTCAATTGTGTCCAGTCCTGAATATCCAGTTCGGGATAATTGAATTTCAAAACATTTGTAACAATACCCGAGTTACTATCTTTATCCACCAAAACAGCAATCTCGTGAGCTTCCGTTGTTTTCAGTCCCGTGAGTGTACAAAGATCATTGTATCGGGTAAACACCGTCATCTCGTCGAACATGGAATTATCTGTTTCAAATATACCTACTACCCTGAAAGCACCACCAGTAATATTCATCTGCGCATCCTGTAATGTGATAACTACTTTCTTATTCAGTCCAACCTTCAACTTCTCTGCCAGTTTCTTGCCAATAACTATTGCATTCTTCCTATTACTTTTCAGGAATGTGCCTTCAATCATTTTATCACCAATATTGGTTACTGTCCGCTCTATATCGGGCATCACTCCCAGAATCTTCACTCCGGTATTTGCTTCGGCAGAAGCAATCATTGAAGTAATGACCAAACGTTTACTCACCCCTTTTATATGATCCACTTACTTACCCACTGCACAATATTATCCGAATCGGGTATTCGGCTCGAGAAAATCACTGTTGGCCAGGAAGTCCGGATTATGCATCTGCACAGAAGATATTTCTGTATGAATAATAGCTTGCAAACGAGCATCGACCATCCCATTCATGAAAGCAATCATAAACACTCCGGCAAAAACTCCCAAAGCCACAGCAGCAATCACTGTAGAGCTCCGCAGTTTATTTCTCCAGACATTTTTCCATGATAAGACTCCAAGCATGACTCCTTATTTTAATTATGCAAAGCATTTGTAATCTTTAAATTCCAGATATTAAATACAGGATAAATCCCTATAGCCAGTGTAAACAGAAAAACAATCAGTGCCTGTTTTAAGAAAATCAACGGGTCAAGAGAAAAGAACATCACCGGATCAAAACCCATTTCCAGCATCATCTCGGCAGCTTGTCCGGTAAACGGAATGGGATGGTAATAATAGTAGCCTAGAACAGGAATACTTGCAATAATACCCGTTATAGCCCCTACCATACCAATAAAAACAGTTTCGAGCAACACCACCAGTATTAACTTATGTTTCTGCATACCCACAGCCATTACAACACCAAACTCCTTTTGCCGTTCAGCCATCATCATCACTATCGTTCCAAAAATTCCAAATGCGATAATCAGATAGAGCAGATCTACAATAATCACTGCACTTCCCCGGTCGCTTTCAATCTGCTTCATAGCAATTCATTCATTTCTTCCAGTCCATTACTTCCAAGTCGGTGGGCAAGTTACGCAAAAGCACATCCTTAGTTTCGGCCACTTCTTTATTATCGTGCACCATAATCGCCATTGAAGTAAGCAGTCCAGGAGCAGAAAACAATTCCTGACATTTGCCGATATCCATCACAACCAGCGTTCTGTCCAATTCGGGAGAAGGATGTTTAATAATGCCACGAACCAGAAACTTGCCGGCAGCACTTGCACCATGATACCCCTGACCTATAAGAACCAGCGTATCATTTACGCTTAGTTTAAGAAACTTAGCCAGTACACTGCCCAAAACCACTCCCATCATATCCATCTTAAGATAGCTGCCAAGCCTCATCTTTCCCGAAATATTAGTTATCTTATCTTCTTTTTCAGGGATTCACTCCCATTATCATCACTCCCTTCGTATAATCTTCGGACGAAGCCAGACAGAATGTTTCAAAACGAGGAGTGTAAAGGGTAATATGGCTATTTCTATCAAGGACCGATTCTATCGTTTTATTAAGTTCGAACGAATTATTGATAATTTTATCATCCCAATAACCTTTCTTGTGAATCTGAATGTAACTTGTGTAAGAATTGACTATAGCCCTGATAGTACTTGATCGTAAGGATCCCTTCCTGCATAGGAACGCATAAAAGAAGGAGAGAACGACTCCCGAAGAAATACCGAAGCCGAAGTTATAATTGTTCTGCGCTTGTTTCGCCACAAGTTCCGCCATGCCAATTTTACAAACTGTGCCATCTTCACTTATTTTATGCGCTGACTTGCATATCTTTCATATTCTGTTGCGAGAAGAAACTGTCATTTATCGGCTTATCATATACCAGACTCTTTATCTCCAAAATCGTTTATTGTTTTTCTTGTCAACCGGAACAATCTCCATTCTTGTAGGAATTTCTCTATCCCCCATTTTCTTTATCTCCGAAGCATTCAAAATGTTTATCAGCGTCATGTCTTCATCGTAATATTCTGCTTTCCATTGATTGAACCCATCTTCGGTAATCCATAGAAATTACCTTTCCCCAGGTTACTGCAGCTTCCGGAAGAGGCATCATTTCTATTTTATAGCAAGACATACCTCTTACCACTTTCCTTACCCAGCAATTTATGTGTGTAATCCTGAATAATAGACGATTCCTTTATCAGATCGTCATTTGTAAAATCAGATCCCATCCATGATTGCAGCATCATGGAAGGTGGAATCTTTATCATCCTTTCAATAGAAGGAAGCCAGTTCCACATCTCCGTTTTATTTTCAGGAACACCTGCCTTTCTCCTTTGCCGGTGCCGTAATAATAATCATCGACAGTTTACGTCCCTTCTCCCAGCTCTTCATGGTAATCGACCGGCTCCAAGGTAGGCCTGATTATAGTCATGGTACTTTCACCCTGACTGGTTTTTCCACGAGCCTTTTCATCTGATTTTGTTACTATCTCTTTGGCCGTCAGCACTTGTGCACGAATACTCATTCCTGCAATAAACAAACTAAATACCAAAAATAGAATAAGCCTTTTTAGCATATATACAGATTTTAATTGGATTAGATTTATAAAAAAAACAGTATAGATTATGGTTAAATCTATACTGTTAAAACAATCTGTCAGTAAAAACGTTCAAACGAAAGCTAGAACCAACAAATTTTAAATCAGCTAAATTGCTGAATTTTATGTTAAACTAGAGAGAGAATTAGAAAAACGAATAAGTCAGCGTTAATGAATAGTTTCCTTTCCACTTTTTTTGAATAATCTATTCCCGTTGAATTAGTCTTGTCATAAGTAAGACTCGCATTACCCAACAAACGGAATTGGGGAGATATGTAATAGTAAGCAGATAGAGCCAAGTTAGTTAGCGATCGGTAACGTATTTTATCTTCATCATTCAATATTAGCGATTCTTCAATACCCAGATTAAGATTAGTGCGCGAATTTGGATAATAACCAAATGAATAACCAGCAGCAATATTACCCCAACGAGAATCATAAGTATTATCAAACTCATTATGCAATTTGTAGTGATTGTAATTTGCTGTAACCGAAGCAAAAGCTGAGCGTTGCCAGTAAAGATTCACAGGTTTCTCATACTGGTATGATATTTTTGCACTAACACCTTTATTATCAGTCCACTGTATTATAACCATATTGTTCACTGTAGCTATACATGAGGAATTATCTCTGCACTTATTTCACTTCCGGCATCTCTGCTAAACGAACAGCCATACATCCAATAATCGTACAAAGTAGTAAAGTACTTTGCTCCCGATTCCTGTACATAACCATTGTAAACAAGGAAAGAGTCGACCTTGGAAACTTCATCGATCAAATGTAGTCGGCTATCCAGAAAACGTTTATTCTTCACAGACGATATTACCTGAGCAAACCGGTTCACTTCATCATCAGAAAGATGAGTTGTGATAACTCCTTTTTTAGACAATTCATCCAGTATATAAACAGCTTGTCGTGCATCCTGAACAGGTTCTATCCTGCCCCATCCAATACCTAATTGAGGAGCTATATTAAACTGCAACGTTTTATTTGCCGAAGCATCATTATGCTTATAATTACTAAACATTAAGGAAGCATTTCCTCCGACCTTCCAGAAGCTCTTATCTGAATTATAAAATTTCGATGAATTAGAATACGATGTATTGAGCGAAAAAAGATCTTAATTTATCGTTGTCAGCAGTACCCGAAGAAGCACTGTTACCTTGAATTCCAAAATCGAATACCTGTTCACCTATAAATCTGCGATTATTCACATAGTTCCTAAACTCGGTATTAACCATTCCATTCAGCAGATATGCATCCTTGTTTAACTGGTTAGTAGCAAATTCTCCATTAGAATAAAACTGAAAATCAAGAGAACTTCGTTTAATATCTGGCGTTTTATAGCTTCCCAGATTATAACTGTCATAGTTTTGTGCCAGAATATTTACGCTCTGCCCCAACATCAACATCGATAAGATTGTGCAAATGTGTTTATTCATAATTCTTGTTATTTTAATATTAGCACAATTTTAAGCATTAAATATTTACGAACAAAACAATAACAAGTATAATTATAAAGATAAACAAATATTTAGGATAACTCCTATTACAGGATAGGGAATACCCCAAATTAAAAGGGATTTTATTATAAAACAGTCTTCATTACATTTTTTTATCATCACTAATTTAATACAGATACAACTAAATTATTTTTTATTTGTAGTATCAAAGCTATCCCTTCTTTTAAGAATAGCAAAAAGCAGAAACATTTAATTAACTAGTTTGTTTCAATATAGATGGAATAAATAGAATTATAGGGGAATATATAGAACTAAACTCGCAACTAATGTTTACCTAAAAGCAATGAAAAAGATATTTATAGTTTTTCTTCTATTTCCTTTATGCTTATTTGCTCAAAAAAACTACTTTGATAGTTTGAAAGCTGAACTAAGGAAAAGTATCAATGATTCATTGAAACTACAACTATATATAACTTTAGGCCTTGAATATGGTCCAAGCAACCCTGACTCAGCCATTCATTATGCATTAGAAAATATTAGATTTGTAACTAGTAAAAGAGACAAGCTGCCTATCTGGGCCGACTGGAACAGCAGTTATGTGCTTGGTATGGCTTTGTTAAAAGCATGCAATTACCCCGATGCTCAAAATTTTTTTAAAGCAACTGAAACAGAGCGAATCTATTAAGGATACTTTTGGAATATTTCAGGCGTACAGATGTTTGGGTGAGCTCAACCTAAGAGAAGGAAATTACAGAGATGCCATAAAATATTCAAAAATAGGTCTGAAGTATTTTCAGAACAAAAAAGATTCTTGGTGGCAAGGAAATTATTCAAATATGGCATCATGCTTAGCTAAATCTTACGAGGAATTGAATATTCTGGATTCAGCCCTTTATTATGCTCAGATAGGACGCCAGGTAGACTTAACATACTTTGGTAGAAATTCAAATATTTTTTGGGGAAACATTTTTGGAGCAATTTATTCAAAATTAGGGGCAACCGGCACTAGCTCTCGAATATTTCAGACTATACTACAACTATATAAAAAATTACCCTGAAGCCATTGAAGCCAAAATCAGTAGTTTTTACGAAACAGGCAAGCTTTTTGAACTATACCATCGACCTGATTCTGCTATTTACTATGCTCGTAAGGCATTTTTAATCAGTCAAAAGAACTCATACAAAATCCATATTTTTAATTCAAGCAGACTACTCACCAGGTTATTCAAGTCTACCAATCAAATAGACAGCGCAGTTCAAATACCAAAGTATAATGATTGAAACAGAAGAATACATGTTCAGCAGAGAAAAGATAAGTCGTATGAATATACTCGAATTCAACGAGCAACTTCGTCAAAAAGAGATAGAAATTACCACAAAGAAGATGGAAGAGATGCGCAACCATCGATTACAAGCTAACCATTTTGGCATATCAATAATCATCGTTATCATTTCGTTCTTGCTATTAAGCAGAAGCATTATAGTAAATCAGAAAATAATTGAATACCTGGGCATCGTTGTTTTATTAATAACCTTCGAGCTTATAGATCAGGTGTTGCATCCCATAATACAGCACACCACCCACGATTCTCCAATTTTAATGCTTCTTATTTTAGTTCAGTATTGCTGCACTGCTTGTCCCCCTGCATTACAAGTTAGAGAATTGGGCAATAGGCAAGCTAGTAGAAAAGAACAATAACATACGCTTAACATCTGCAAAGAGAACAATTGAAGAATTAGAAAGAAAAAACACGTAAACAACGAACTTTAATAACTTATCTATTAAGAATTACAAAAGCCTTAAACATTTAAGGCTATCATTTTGTTCAATTATACAAATTGTGTGTTTGTATGCTTTAACCAAGAGATATAATTATAAAACAGAATTATACTTAAACCCTATTACAAATAAATTCATCAAAACTATGAAAGCACTCTTTCTATTTACAATGATGTTCTTCGTCGGAATGATATCCCGAAGTGAAGAAATATTCTTTCCATCAAAGGAAGGTACAGTATTGATTTACAAAACATACGATAAGAAAGACAAAGAGGTCAATACGGTGAAGTATACCATCACACATTTAAAAACTACCGGTAACAAAACAGACATAACCTACTTGTGCGAATCGATGGATCCAAAAGGCAAACTTGTTTTCAAGGATGAAATAACTATTCAGAAGATTGGCGATAAGCTTTACTGTGATATGAGCAAGTTTATCAACAAAGCAGCATTCCAAAAAGATGGTCAGATTCCTGCAGAAGTGGAGATTACCGGAAATAACATGGAGATACCTTCAAATCCAAACCTAGGCGACATGCTTCCCGATGCCAATATTGTGATGTCCATGAGTGTGGGAATCATAAAAATGAAAATGTCTGCCGATGTTGTAAACCGGAAAGTGGAATCCATTGAAGATATTACAGTAAAAGGCGGAACTTTTAAATGCTGGAAATTTACAAGCGATGTAAACTCATCTGCTATGGGATTCAAGATGAATACTAAAAACGTAGAATGGTATGCCAAAGGAATAGGAATGGTAAAAACCGAATCGTACGATAAAAAAGGTAATCTACAATCGCATACAGACTTAATAGAAGTACAAAGATAAACTCATAATTACAAACTTACTTTCTCACTTTACGATTAATTCTTATTATGTGATTAATTGATCCCCGCTATCTCTACAAGAAACTAATCTTGTTGGGAGGCGGGGATTAAAGCTTTACGGCCTATATCAGGCATCAGACTAATTATCGCTTTATCACTTCTTCTTCAACCATTCACCAATAATTAAAAACCATTGGTCAATGAATTAAATCCATTCGCCAATAAATAAAAATTATTCACCAATAAATTTAGCTTTAAAAGGTATGAAGTTAACCGTCTGTACCCTTCGTTCATCGGGTTAAATCATTATTTTATCGATTTATCCTTGCAAATACCTGATAAACAACCTTACTTTGTCATGAATTAAAAAAATATGTTATTATGGAAAAAACAAGAAAAACGAATCGTTGCAGACACGTAACTCATTCAATTACCTTTTCCCTTCTGTTGATTGTCGCTGGATTGGCCTTCCTGGGTTTTAATCTCGGTTATATATCTACTTCTTATAAAGATGTTATATTCTCGTGGCCAATGCTTATTATTGTATTGGGAATATCTGCTTTTTGCAATAGTAATTTTCGACAAGGAGTTCTACTACTTATTGTAGGCGGATTCTTTATTGTGCCAAGAATTGCCAATGTATGCCCGGGATTGTTGCCAGTTGACAGTGGTAATTTTGTTCATCTTTACTGGCCAATGTTACTTATTGCTGCAGGTGTGTTGTTCATTATTCACAGGTTGATGCCTTCATCTCATGGATATTGTTGTGTAAGCCACAGTGATAATGCCGATTTACGCAATTCAGAAGGATTTGCTGTGTTCGAAAAACATAAAGGAGAAAGAGGTAAAGGATATTTTAACGAACAGAGTGTATTCTCCAGCGGTAAACATATAGTTCTTGATCCTGAATTCAAGGGTGGAGAGATTAGTACTGTTCTTGGCGATATTTCGTTGGATTTAAGAAAAACAAACTTACCCGAAGGTGATACTTTTCTGGAAGTAAACGTTGTGTTGGGAGGTATCAAAATATTAGTGCCTTCTAATTGGAATGTGCTGATAAGGATGGAATCTGTTCTATTTAACTTTGAGGATAAACGATTTGAAGTAACTGAAAATGATAATACCAGACGACTGATTATTATTGGTAAGGGAGTTTTGTCAAGCGGAGAATTAAGAGACTAAAGAATGAACGTTACATATTCTTCTTATAAGATTAGTAAAACGGTAAGCTATGCCTTTTTGTGGTGTAGCCTTGCTGTTGTTCATACACTGGTAATGCAGCCACTTATTCCTATCTCTTTAGAATGGTTACTTCTCGACGGTTTTCTTTTTTCTACCTTACTCCTATTTCTTGGCTTAGTATATAAAATCTATGTGCAGAGCAAATTGCTTTCTCTGACTATTTTCCCTCAAACAATTTTCAATTATGTCAGCCTGGGAATATGTACCATGGCTTTATGGCTGGGAGGCGGATTGCTGCTTCTTTACCTGTTTGTTCCCGTGAAAGTATTCAGTTCTTTGCTTCCCACTGTTCCGGTAAGGGCATTGATTGGAGCATTAATTTATGCTAGTGCAGCAATCTACGATTATTTAACGCCTGATAAAGATATAGAAGATGATGAAAATATCCTAAAGGAAAATATTTCTAAGGAATTTCACAGCATCTAAGGAGAACTTGACTCCCGATGTATCCTTACCGATAACCGACCCCCTGCCGGTGGATGTGCATACAGAAGACGATATTCTGGAACGTATCGCTATCAGGTCTGGTCAGAAGATTCAAGTAGTTATGATCAGTGAAATCTATTATTTTCAGTCCGATGGGGATTACGTTATGATCTTTACCGAGAAAGGCAAATATATGAAGGAACAGACCATGAAATACTTTGAAGAGCATTTACCTAAAAGCAAGTTCGTACGTATTCATCGTTCATGCATAGTCAATGTAGAGATGATATCGCGCATTGAATCGTACAATAAACAACAGCAAATGCTTATACTAAAGAATGGGCATCAGATAAAGGCAAGCGTTGCCGGATACCGTACATTGAAAGCAGCTTTACAGTTGTGATGGTACCGTTCAATACTTCAGTCAGCAAACGAGATTCCACAAACAAATAGAGCCTGCACAATTTATGCAAGCTCTATTTTCAGTATAAAGTTATATATTCAGTATTATTCTTCTTCAGCAAACATTGGGTCCCAAGCTGGAAGGCGAATTGGTTTCTGTTTCAGAAGTTCCATAACTTTTGCAGGAACATACTTCTTTTCAACCACAAGGCGGAACATGTATTCATTGAACCATTCATCAGTCATAATCAAATGTCCCTGATAACCGCTGGTTGCTCCCCAACTATTTTCAACCATCCATTTGTTTGGTTTGCCATCCTTATCAAGATTTACAGCCATCAAAGTCATTGCGTGAGAAGAACCGCTGGCAAAGCTTTGCACACGTTGTTTCTTATCCATGCTGAATGAAGTGCCCATCAAAGAAGCATAATCGTAATTATTGATATCAAGCAATCCTCTGTCAGAGTTAAGGAACTTACCTACGTCGCAAGAGAAGTACATCATGGTGCTGTCTTTAATAGAGCTGATAGCCATCTCTTTTATTTCGTTGATAGGAAGATTTACGTACGTCCAGTTCTTACCATCATAACGATGACGGTCGAAATCAATCTCGTAAGTTTTATAATAATCACGAGTAGGATCGTTCATGAACATCACATAGTTATTAGTGAGATCATTGTTTACGTATTCCTTAAAGAAAGACATAGGAGTATATTGTTTTGTATTTACAGGATTTCCTTTTGCATCTTTCAGAGTCCAGGTAAATTCTGTAGGAGGAACACCTAAGTTAAGAACCAACATACGATAAATAGTACCCAGCATTTCTGTCTTGCTCTTTGCCAAAGCTTCTTTCTTTGCACCTTTTGCAGCTTGTTCGCGAAGCTGTAATCCAAACTCACGAAGTTTCAGTGAAAGAAGATTATCCATCTGGTTCGTGTTATCGCTGCTGTTTGTCTCTGGCATCACTTCTTTGGGAACCAATCCGTATTTGCTCATAATGTCCGATATACCGGTAAACTGTCCGCCGTCACTCAACGGATTCTTGAACAGCCATTCCACCATTTTGTCGTCCATTGGTTTCTTATACGTATCGATTACCCCTTGCAGGAAAAGATTAGATTTCTCCAGCTGATCCCAGAAAAAGCAATAGTTCTGCGAGAACTCGAAAGAACCAAGTTTATACTTGGCAATCATTTTAGCTCTCATCACGTTTAGTCCGGTAAACAACCAGCAACGTCCCGATTTCTTCTGATCGGCAATTCCTTTTGATTCAACTTTGTTGGAAAAATAAGTATCCATACCAGTCAGGTTATCCTGATTCAAGGCAAGTTTCTTAATGTCATTACCCCCGATTGCATTGCGTATAGCCTTGTCGGAAGCCGTAGCCTTATAACTTTGTTTGATACTTTGTAGCATGTCGCTCGAAATGCCCCCGTCACCTTGCTGTGCATTGGCGTAGATTGCCGCAGCCAAAGCAAAGGCCGTTATAAATCTTTTATTCATACTAAATTATTCTCTTGTTTTACAATTCAAGAACAAAAGTAATTATTATGAGGTGTTGAGGCAAATAATTTTAGTATAAATATTTATTAGAAAGCGTTGATAGATAGAATTATGTAATTTAAAAACGGGAAGTTACATTTTTAATCGGGCACGATGTAAAGCCGGATAGATTCGTTTTCCATCCACCTGTTTACTCTCGAATATAATCACTTCAGAGATAGTAAACTGTCCCGGTCGTTTTAATGAGAAGGAAGAGAGATCAACCAACTCTTTAGGACGAGAGAGCAAAGATATATGAGGCTTGAATGGTGACTTCTGCAAAACAAATCCATTCTTTTCCAGTTCTTCGTGAATGCAGGCCCATAACTCAAAAAGTTTATTCACACTACCTCCTACCCCAGCCCATAATGTGTGAGCTCTTGGAAAAGAAGGAAAAGCGCCGAGCCGGTCAATGTGCAGTCTGAATGCTTTATTCTCTAAGGCTATCTTATCAATAATCTTCGCCAACACAGGAATCGATTCATCTGCCGTTTCTCCTAGAAATTCCAACGTAATATGTAGGTATTCCATTGGCTTCCATGAACCTTTAAGTCCCAGTTTCTTCATTTGTAACTGAGACTCAAAAGAGATTGCTTCACATAAGCAGGCAGATCAACTCCAATGTATATTCTCATAATTGTTTAACCTTTACTGCTAAAACAAAAATAAGAATAAAATAGTTTAAAGAGCTACTGATATTGAATATAAATAGGTCGTGGCTTCAGCTTCATCAGTTCCGGAGGCGTAAGCATACGGTGAGGTGGACGCTTTAAATCGTTCTTGTAAAATAGTTTAAATCCTGTAAATTGCACCGGTTCTCTATAGATATAATCGTGATACGTATCATATTTCAGAACCGGAGCCCCCCAACCGTCCATGTTTATTACAATCTGTACTTCTGGATGCAGTGCTATCTTCTTGTAATTTGTAACCATTCGTTGAGTAAAACGGTGCACAATAAAAACTTTCGGAGGTAGATTATTCTCTTTTACTAATCTGGCCAAATAGTCCGAACAGTAATTAATATCGCTTGCATCGTATGTTCCTATTCTTGTTCCAGGGCGACTGCCATCTTTCATTGAGAATTCAGGATCAATAGCCAGATGTACATGTGGCATTTTCAGGTATTCTCAAGTAAAGGAACTTCCTCTCTTAAGTTACTAAGAGCAACCTGCACGTCTAAAAACACAATAGCGTTACCCATTCGGGCAATAGATAGAGCAGAATCTATCTGAGATTCCGGCATTCGTGTGCGGTACTTTCCACCTTTTAAAGGAGCACCCTGGGCAACCACGGCTATATAATGAATGGCCGGCTGTACTGGAGTAGACGGATCGGCCTTTTCCCAAGCCTTTAATTCTGTATTTAATCTTCTCCATAACTCTTTGGGAGGGTATTCTCCCAAAATTCCCATTCGTTTTGAATAGAGGTTACCATAATAAGCTACAATTCTTTTAAAGGGCAGAATAGCTCCTTTAATAGGATATGGCTGACGCTTTACGGGCCATCGTCCGGTTGTATCACCGTTTGCCAAGGCTTTTCAGCCTTTTATTGTAGGCTATGGTGTCAATCTCTGCAGGCTTCTTTTCGCTTATTTCTTCTGTTGGGGTTTTATCTGGTATATAATCTGTTGTGTTTGATTTTGTTTTTAAAGTACATCCAGAAAGGATGCAAACAAGTGCAATGCTTAAGGGAATTAATAGTTTTCTCATATAAAGGTTGCGGACTTATGTATTATTACTAGTAACAAATATAACTATTTTGAGGTGTAAAGACAAATTAAACTGATGATTTTTGATATTGTTTCTCATTCCTGAGAAATTATAATAACTTTGTGTCAAGTTATTGATAGGAATGATGTACAAATACTATTCAATTTAAAGAAATACTAAACCTTTTATTTCGGAAAATAGAATATTAATTAATAAATATTGAAATGAATATAGAACTATCAGAAAAACGGAATATCGATAAAGAGCAGATATTGGAGTTGTACAGAAAGAATGAGTGGTCATCGGCAGAAAAACCAGATGAATTAATTAAAGCGCTGGATAATTCTCATGCTTTGGTAACAGCCTGGGATGGAGACTAAGCTTGTAGGACTTGCAAATTCTCTTTCGGATGGATATTTAGTGGTGTATTATCCTCATTTATTAGTCTTGCCCGAATATCAAGGTAAGGGATAGGACGAATGATAATGGATAAATTTCAGGAGAAATACGCCTCATTCCATCAACAGATTATTGGTAGCTGATGGTGGTGCTATTGAATTTACAATAAATGCTGGGTTCGAGAAAGCAGGAAGCTGCATGCCAATGTGGAAATATAAAGGACACGATCATGATTGAATTCAATCATGATCGGTTATACTTGTTGCACTTATCAGGTTT
>Ga0268356_10251_pt1 | contig 30315 bp, 31 predicted proteins | sample BioMet10_FD_194415 | JGI IMG/M metagenome (GOLD analysis project Ga0268356, IMG submission 194415) | Sewage microbial communities from Oakland, California, United States - Biofuel 10 (PacBio Assembly) | ecosystem: Engineered > Wastewater > Sewage > Unclassified | place: USA: California | collected...
TCGTTTGATGCTCTTCTTTGCTGTTTTTTCAAACTCTTCAGGATGCAGTTTTACTTTGCTTATCTGAGAATAGCCCGGTAACTGCTGATTCAATGAAGCACGATTTGTTTCCATTGCTTTTTCAATATCTTCGTTGCTTAGTCCGTTGGCAAAAGCATCATCGTAATCAGGATATATTAATGCCACAAGCTTTTCATTTTGCATAACAATAATTGATTCTGAAACATAAGGCATGTTGTTAAGTACAGATTCAATTTCTTCAGGATAGATATTTTGTCCGGAAGCATTCATTAGTAGATTCTTGCAGCGTCCCTTAATGCTAATGTTACCTTCTTTGTCCATTACAGCCATATCGCCAGTGTGCAGCCAACCGTTCTCGTCGATAACACCTTTTGTAGCCTCTTCATTTTTATAATATCCCAGCATCATATTCTCACCTTTGCAGATAAGTTCGCCAGGAGTGCTTTCCGGATTTTCAGATACAACGGCAACTTCCATACGCGAAGCAGCTTTTCCGCAACACTTTTGCTTTAAGTCCGACCAATGACTGGATGCAATGATCGGAGCGCATTCCGTCATACCGTATGCAATGGTATATGGGAAATTGATTGTTCTCAGTAAAGATTCAATTCCTCCGTTCAGAGGTGCACCGCCAATGATTATTTCGTCAAAGTTGCCGCCAAAGGCATCCATAGCTTCCTGTCTGATGGATGCTTTAAGCTTCTCGTTTACGATAGGAACCTGAAGCAGGATTTTGTTTACTCTGTTGTCAAATCTTGGAAGAATGTTTTTCTTTATGATCTTTTCTACGATAAGTGGCACACAAGAAATCAGTTTTGGTTTAATTTCCGAGAATGATTGTGCAATAATCTTAGGTGAAGGCATGCGGGTGAGGTAGTATACGTGCGCTCCGGCACAAATACCATAAAGAAAATCGTATACCATTCCAAAGATATGTCCCATTGGCAGAATTCCTACCAAATTATCTCCCGGACCAATCGGGTGCTTTTCCCAGCAATACTCCACGTTTGATGTAAGACTGCGGTATGGTAGCATAACTCCCTTTGAGAAACCTGTCGTGCCTGATGTATAATTGATTACAGCAAGTTCTTCGGGGCTGTCTTTTCGGTAAGATATATCGTGTGGACGGAAATTGCGCGGATATTTTTTGCCGTAAAGGGCATTAAGATGCTCGTGTGCATAGCTTAACTTCTCAGATCGTGAAACAACCAGTTCAAATGTATTGAGCACAATAATACCTTCCAGATTAGGCATAAGCTCTTCATTCAGATTTTCCCATACCTGATCGCCCACAACATAAAGCGAGCTTCGGAATGGTTAACTATATTGTGTATATTATCTGCCTTGAATTCGTGAAGAACAGGAACGGCAACGCCCCCATAAGTAATTGTTGCCAGTACGGCTACTGCCCAAAAGGAACTGTTTCTACCGCATACGGCAACTTTATCTCCCTTTTTTATACCGGCTTCTTCAAATAGAAGATGGATTTTTGCTATTTTTCTTGCTACGTCTTTATATTGAAATGTCTCTCCGTTGTAGTCTGTCAGGGCGTTTAAATCCCAATTGTTGATGATGCTTTGTTCTATATATTTTATAAAGCAGTCTTGTTGTTTCATAAATCTAGTTGCACAAATGATTTGTTTTTGTGCAAATGTAAGCAGCAGAGCCTTTATAAGGAAAAAAACTAATAAGTTTTAGGGTAAATTAACGAGATTAAGAAACTCAATGAAACTTACCGGATATGTGTTCTATATCTATCTTTATCACCTGAATTCGTGTAATTGCCTGATTGACATATTTTTCTCCGGTTTCCATGTACTCTGGAGAGTATTTTTTCAATAATAACATCATTGCGTAACGAATTTCTTCTTCTGAGCTTACAAAGCTTGCTTACCAAATGCCATGCTGCTTTTGTAATTTGTAGTGAATTTCTCAGCAATAACTTCGGCATTCTGAACTACGCAAAAGCTCACTTTATTATTTTCTTTTAGGCTACGAAGCTTTTCACCTTCAGTGGCACAATGGAAGTAGATGTGGTTTTCTTCAACAACATAGTTGAGTGGTACGCCATATCCGTAATTGTTTTGCCCGCACATAGATAAAATACCGTATGATCCACTTTCAAGAACTTCTTTAGCTTGTTGCGAATCCATTTCTCTCTCTTTTCTTCTTATTTCAGCAAACATCTTTTTTCTTTTTAGTTAGGCAAAGTAAATATATAAAGTATTAGAACAAATATCCCGATGCTTAAAATAGCACCGGGATACATAAAAACTGGTTAGGGGATAAAAATTGTTATATTGATTAATTAGAGTATTTTATGCAAGGAATGCTGCAATATCTTCATCAACACTACTAATTCCACCTATTCCAAAGTTTTCTACCAAGACTTTTGTTACGTTTGGAGAAAGGAATGCAGGAAGAGTAGGACCAAGGTGAATCTTTTTCACTCCCAAATGAAGCAGTGCAAGCAATACGATAACTGCCTTCTGTTCGTACCATGCGATGTTGTAGATGATAGGAAGATCGTTTATATCTTCAAGTTCAAATACTTCTTTCAACTTCATTGCGATTACTGCTAGTGAGTAACTGTCGTTACATTGTCCGGCATCAAGCACGCGAGGAATTCCGTTGATGTCTCCCAATGGAAGTTTGTTATAACGATACTTAGCACAACCGGCAGTAAGGATCACTGTGTCTTTAGGCAATTTTTCTGCAAACTCAGTATAGTAGCTGCGGCTCTTCATTCTTCCGTCGCAACCTGCCATTACAAAGAATTTGCTGATAGCTCCACTCTTAACGGCATCCACAACTTTATCTGCCAAAGCAAGAACCTGAGCGTGTGCAAATCCGCCCACAATCTTTCCACTCTCAATTTCTGTAGGTGGCTGACAGGTTTTAGCGTGAGCAATAATAGCAGAGAAATCTTTTGGCTGACCATTTACACGTGCTGGAATATGAGTAGCTCCTTCAAGACCGCTGGCTCCTGTTGTGTAAATACGGTCTTTGTATGTAGCATTCTTAGTAGGAGGAACAATACAGTTAGTTGTAAAGAGAACCGGACCGTTGAATGTTTCGAATTCTTCTTTTTGTTTCCACCATGCATTACCGTAGTTACCTACAAGGTGCTTGTATTTCTTCAATTCAGGATAGTAGTGTGCAGGAAGCATTTCGCTATGAGTATACACATCAACACCTGTACCTTCAGTTTGTTGAAGAAGTTCTTCAAGATCTTTGAGGTCGTGTCCGCTGATAAGGATACCAGGATTCTTGCCTACGCCGATGTTTACTTCAGATAATTCCGGATTTCCGTAGTGACCGGTATTGGCTGCATCGAGCTGTGCCATAGCAGTAACACCATATTTTCCTGTTTCCAGAGTTAAAGCGATTAACTCGTTTGCACTGATATCGTTTCTTGTGATTTCTGCAAGGGCGTGTTGCATGAACGCAAAGAGGTCTGCATTTTCATTGTCCAGATTCCATGCATGTTCCACGTAAGCAGCCATACCTTTAATACCATAATGTACAAGTTCTTTCAATGAACGGATGTCTTCATCCTGATTACGAAGTACACCTACAGTCTTAGATTTTTCTTCGAATTCACTTTCGTTACCATCCCATGTACATTCATCCGGAGGATTTGGAAGAGAAACCTGCTTAGCCAGCTCTTTCTTTAAAGCAAGTCCGCTCTTTATTTTTTCTATAATAGCCTGCTTGTCGAAGTTTGCATTGGTAATGGTCATAAACAATCCGTCGAATACAAACTTATCAGCTTCAGAAGAAGGAGTGCCAGCCTTGCGCAATTCCTGATTGTAAACCGCAACACCACGTACTACAAACAAAAGAAGGTCTTGCATATTAGCTACTTCGGGAGTTTTACCACAAACACCACTCAAAGTACACCCGGTACCTTTTGAAGCTTCCTGACATTGAAAACAGAACATACTCATAATCTTATTACTTTTAGAAGTTAATTACTAATTTTTGATGTGACAAAGATATGAGGTAGTGTAGAGGAAATTCTGTAACCAATGTTACAACAGTGAAAATTTATTTTTTTATTTCATAGATAAACGATTAATTGTGCTTATCGGATTCTATTAATTCTTTAATTTCGTTGATATGTAAATTAAGATGGTCGAGATAACCGGTAATCATCTCTTGCAATGAAACTTTATTTCCCTCGAAGTCTGTCCAGGAGTTTTTTAAAGCTAAGAAATCAACCTGATTAATAATTTGAATAATGTGCAGGTTGTAGAATTTCCAAAGCTGAATAAGGTTGTGCCAATTGGATTCCTGATAATTCTGAATAGTAATCCAGAGATCATTATCTTGCCTGTAATCAGGAAACACAAGTTCTTTATTATATTGAAGACGTACCATGCGCTGATGATTATTTGAAGCAGAATCTACCAAGTGCCCCAGTATTTGCATAATGTTTCGGTTTTGCTTGTTTCGTCTCTCAGTGATAACTTCTTTTTCCAGAGAAGTTAATTAGGTTCCCAAATCTCTATGATTTGAGTTATCCCCTTAGTAACTTTAATAAAATCTGTTTTCATACATTATAGAGATTAAGATGAATGGTTTCTTGTATAACAGATATTTTATTGAATAAGTTTTTTAAGTTTTTCCGGATTAAGAATTGTAATATGTTTCCTGTCAACAGATATAAGTCCTTCGTCCTGCATGTGTGCAAGTTCCCTTGCCAGCGACGGGCGAGATACGCCAAAGTAATCGGCCATTTCCTGTTGCGAACGGTCCATTATAATTTTATTGCTGGCCGAAGCAGACAGCCGAAGAATGTAAGAAGCAAGTTTTTGCTTGATACTTTTAAACGAGAGAAAGAATAACTTATCCGAGAGAGTTTTGGCATAATTTGCCGATGTATTTAGATAGTTTTCCAGGAACAGTTTGTTGCGTTGAAAAAGCAACAACACACTTTCCTTGGGAATAAACAAGGCATCGACTTCTTCGTTGGCAGTTACTTCTACTGGATATTTATTTTCTGTTCCGAAAAGAAATAAAGGAGCCAAAGCTCGTGGTGCGCCAATATCTTCAATCTTTATCAGTTTACCGGAGTAATCAATCATTTCACCCCTGACACTTCCCTTTAAAAGAATAATCAGCCTATTACATGGGTCGCCCTGAAAGGCAAGAATATCTCCCTTTTTAAAATTCTTTATATGATAATTTATTCCCTCGAAATTATTTGTGAGTTCCTCAGGAGTAGTTCCTTTGAATAGTGGATTTTTTAGTAGTATGCTGATCATTTGTTTCTTTATAATAATAGTTCTCTGAATGAAAAACTTTACTACAAATATACAAATATTACGCTTGGTTGTACTTTAACCCAACTATTTTTCTCTTTACCCTTAATATTCTAAACTACAGGTTGCTTATTTTTTGCTACTCTCCTGAAATGATAAATCAATATAAATATGGCTGTAACAAATGCCAGAAATCTGATGTTACCATGCTCCACCACACTCCGTTGGTTCCAAACAGATGAGGGAAAAAGAGCAGGCAGGGAAGCAAGTAAAAGAGTTGTCTTGAAAGCGACATGAATATGCTAATTTTAGCCTGTCCTATACTCTGGAAAAATTGGAGATTACAATCTGACTTCCCACGAAAGGGAATGCCAGAACAGAGATACGCAAACCGGTAGCAGCAATATGTATCAGTGTCTGTTCGCTTGTAAACATGGAAGATATGGTGTTGGGGAAGAATACACAGGAAATGAAACCTATCATATTGATGGATACTCCCGAAATAATGCCCAATTTTAATGTACGTGTTACTCTATTTTGTAGATTGGCTCCATAATTATATCCAACGATTGGTTGCATACCCATGGTGAGTCCCATAATAATCATCACGAAAAGCATAAGCACGCGATTTATGATGCCATAAGCTCCAATTGCCATGTCGCCGCCGCTTTTTTGCAGGATATTATTTATCACGATAACTATTCCGCATGCACAGACATTCATCAGGAACGGAGCCATACCAATGGAAAAGATATTCTTCACAATCCGGATTCTTACTATGTGAAAGCCTTTCTGGAAGTGAACATAGTTTTCTTTGTTCATGAAGTGGTGAAGCACCCATACCATCCCGATGAATTGTGAGATGATGGTGGCCAGAGCGGCACCACGGATTCCCCAACGGAAATGGAAAATAAAGATGGGAGCTATGATTATATTAGCAACAACGGTAATCATGGACGAAAGCATGGCTTTCTTTGGATAGCCGGTGGCGCGCATTACGTTATTCAGACTTATCATTGTGTATGATATTGGCGTACCCCAAAGGATTACCTGCATAAAGTCGCGCGCATAAGGCAGAGTTGTTGCACTTGCTCCGAAGAAGATAAGGATTGGGTCAAGAAACAAAAGGAATAGTCCGCCGAAAAGAACGGAGTTAATAATGCAAAGCATAAGTACAGTTCCCAGCACCTCTGTGGCACCGGCAAGATCTTTCTGACCAAGGCGGATGGAAGAGATGGTTGCTCCTCCGGTTCCCACCAACGTACAGAACGCAATAACAAGGTTCATCAGAGGGAAGGATATGGCAAGCCCTGAGATAGCAATTGCACCCACACCGTGGCCAATGAATATACTGTCTATAATGTTATACAATGAAGTTACCGTCATCCCTATAATAGCCGGGATTGAATACTGAAGCAATAATTTACCAATGCTCTCGGTTCCGAGAATGTGAGGGTTGTTCTTAACAGACATAAACGACTTTACATTTTTTTAAGTGCCGCAAAGGTACGAATTATTTGTCGCATTCAACTATTATTCGGACCTTTGCAACGCAAAAATTATATATAGATAATGAAAGAAAGTAAAACGATTGCAGCTCTTTTTGATTTTGATGGTGTAGTAATGGACACAGAAACTCAGTATAGTATATTCTGGGGTGAGCAGGGACGTAAATATCGTCCGGATCTTCCTAACTTCGATCGAATCATTAAAGGACAAACATTGGTTCAGATTTATGATAAGTATTTCGAAGGTATGGAGAAAGAAAAGGAACAAATCAGCAAAGACTTGTTGCTTTTTGAAGAAAATATGGTATACGATTATATTCCCGGAGTACTCGATTTTATTGAAGATCTGAAGAAGAATGATGTTAAGATGGCAGTTGTAACCAGTTCGGATATCAAGAAGATGGAGAATGTGTATCGTGCTCATCCTGAAGTTTTGGATATATTCGATTCTATTGTTACTGCAGATCTCTTTAAACAATCAAAACCAAATCCGGAATGCTTCCTTTTAGGTGCCGAAATTCTTGGATCTACTCCCGAAAATAGTTTTGTTTTCGAGGATTCTTTCCATGGCCTTCAGGCAGGAAATGCCGCCGGATCAACAGTTATAGGACTTGCAACTACAAATCCTCGTGAGGCAATTCAGGATAAAGCCGATTATGTAATTGATGATTTTAAAGGTTTCACCTTCGATAAATTAATGTCTGTAAGAGGATAATTTATTCAAAAGAATCATATTCTTTTTTAGACCCCCATATAAAGGTGCGTTTGATGTATATCTAAGCATGCGTTTGATGTATATCAAACACACCTTTAGATGTACATCAAATGTATCTTTAGATGTACATCTAAAGAAAAAGACTTCACCGGTAAATAAAAATCTCTCCCTTTATATTTAATGTTTTAGCTCGTAACATTGTTAAATACCCGATTAAATAAAAAATCAACTTGTAACTACTTTGATTCTTACTTCCTTTTTTATAAAATGAACTTTTAATGTGATAAATGGTTTATTTTAATAGATTTCTTTTCTCTCTTAACTTTTAGCTGTACATTTGCAGCAATTTTTAAAAATTTATAATTATGGCTGGATATATTAATGAAGATACCAGAAAGGTGACAACTCACCGTCTGATTGAAATGAAACAAAAAGGAGAGAAAATTTCAATGCTTACTGCCTATGACTACACTATGGCTCAGATTGTTGACGGTGCAGGAATGGATGTAATATTGGTTGGAGACTCCGCTTCAAATACTATGGCCGGTAATGTAACCACTTTACCTATTACATTAGATCAGATGATATACCATGGTAAATCAGTTGTTCGTGGCGTAAAACGTGCTATGGTTGTTGTCGATATGCCTTTTGGCTCTTATCAAGGTAATTCTTTTGAAGGACTTGCTTCGGCAATTCGTATAATGAAGGAATCTCATGCCGATGCTTTAAAGCTTGAAGGTGGTGAAGAGATTCTTGACTCTGTACATAAAATCCTTTCTGCCGGTATTCCTATTATGGGACACCTGGGATTGATGCCTCAATCAATTAATAAATACGGTACATATACAGTTCGTGCTAAGGATGATTTTGAAGCCGAAAAACTGGTTCGTGATGCTCACTTGCTTGAAGAAGCCGGATGTTTCGCTTTGGTTCTTGAAAAAATTCCTGCTACATTGGCAGAACGAGTAGCTAAAGAATTGACTATTCCTGTTATAGGTATTGGTGCTGGTGGTAAAGTTGATGGTCAGGTGCTTGTAATTCAGGATATGTTGGGAATGAGTAAAGGTTTCAGTCCTAAGTTCCTTCGTCGTTATGCCGATCTTCATTCAATAATGACCGATGCTATCGGACAATACGTGGCAGACGTAAAGAACACTGATTTCCCTAACGAAAAAGAACAATACTAATATTTCTTTTCGTATGTATAAAGTTTTTACTGCAAAGTTGTGGATATCAAATTTTGTGTGGGCTTACATCAGCAATTTCCTGCTTTTCGTATCCCTCTACATGTTTCTGCCTATACTCCCCATGTATATGGTGGCAAAGTTTCCTTCTACAACCTTGGGCGAGGCCGGAATTGTGCTGGCTCTTTTTGCCGGGGCAATGTTTCTTGTCGGCCCCTTTTATAGTTATATAATAGATACATATAAGCGCAAAGATGTTTGTATGTTCTCTTTTCTGACTGTAATTGCCATTGTTGGAGGCTATTCATTGATAGGCTGTCTTTTCTGGATGGCTGTACTTAGAATTATACAGGGAGCTTTATTTGGTATTACAACTGCAACAAGCAGTACTGTTGCTATTGATATCACTTCAACAACCCGTAGAAGTGAGGGAAACATTCATTTCAATTGGGCCGGACGCCTGGGAATGGCTTTTGGCCCGATGATTGGATTGTTACTTTTTAGTTTTTCTGATTTGCAAACAGTTCTTATGCATCTATAGCTTCTGGCTTTGCAGGTTTTCTCTGTATGGCAATAATCAAAGTTCCCTTCCGTGCCCCGATAGGCGCCAAAGCTTTTTCTACAGATCGTTTTCTTCTTTCCCGAGGGTGGGTAACATCTGGCAATCTCGTTTTTATTTCTATAATCTTCGGGATGCTGATATCTACAATTAATGTGTATGCAGCTTCTATTAATCTGCAGTACGTTACTATTCGTTTCTTCGGTGCAATAGGTTTTGGCTTTATTTTGGCAATGATAGCAAACCGGATTGTCTTCGTTGCGGCCGATTTCCGTGCAAGGATAGTAAGTGGGCTGATTTTGATAATTCTATCATTATTATTGCTTATTACTCATTATGATGAGATATCTCTGATAACTTCAGGCGTGCTGATAGGACTGGGATTTGGTTTGGCTGCTTCGGACTTTTTGGTATTGTTCGTAAATTTGTCCGAGCATTGTCAGCGTGGAACTGCGAATACAAATTATCTACTGGCTTGGGAAGTTGGCGTAGGCATAGGTGTTGCTTTGGGATGCAATCTGGTAGAATCAGACTCTTGTATGATTGTATTTCAGGTAGGAATAATCTTTGCTGTAATTGCTTTATTATACTTCTTGCTATTTACAACAAAACACTTTGTGAAAAATAAGAAGAGGTAATTATAAAGAATACGTATAAGAAATCTAAGTTCGGAATAAAACAATAAAAAAGAAAAATAAAAAACCGCGGAGTTAATTCTTCGCGGTTTTTGTTGTTTTAGGAGTCATTTCGCCTTTGATGTATAGTCTTACTAACTCAACTTTGGCGTTACTTCTAACTGTAATACTTTTCCTGAATTCGCCAGGATATTTACCTGCGCCGTTGTAAGTTACCAGAATAGTACCTTTTTTGCCCGGCATAATTGGTTCCTTGGTGTAATCAGGGATTGTACATCCGCATGAAGCTACAGCCTGGTTGATAACTAATGGTGCATCTCCTGTGTTTGTGAAGGAGAATTCACATCTTACTTTCGGACTGTCTTCAGAGAATGTACCGAAATCATGAGTTGTTTTGTCGAACGTAATCTCTGCTTGCTTTTGAGCAGAAGCATACGTAACCCCTACAAATAGGAGCATCAGTAAAAATAATGTCTTTTTCATCCTTGAATTTCATTTTTATGACATGCAAATTTAATAGTTATTCATCAATAATTACTATGTTTGTACATGAATTAACAAACTTAAAAACTATATAGCAGTGGTATACAAAAAAATAATACTTTCGTTGCTTGCAGTCTTTACACTTCTTACAGCTTGTAAATGTCATCAGGAGTTGTCACTTTCGGGACTTCGGTGCAAAGATTTCGATGCAAACGTAAATGGGCAGATTACGAAACTGTATGTTTTAAAAAACACTCATGGCATGGAAGTATGTATCACTAATTATGGTGCAAGAGTTGTTTCAATTATGGCTCCTGATAGGAACGGGAAAATGGAAGACGTGGTATGTGGTTTCTCAAACATAAAAGACTATATTTCTCAGAAACAAAATTTTGGAGCAACTATTGGTCGTTATGCAGGCCGCATTCTTAATTCTACTTTCAAAATTGATTCGGTTCAATACAAATTAAAACCAATACCGGCATTCATTCTGCTCATGGTGGCGATCCTGGCTTTGCTGCAAAAATCTGGCAAGCAGAACAAGTTGCCGGAAATGTGCTTCGTCTTAAATATCTGTCAGTAAACGGTGAAAATGGTTTCGCCGGAAATCTTAATGTTACAGTTATTTATACCTTGACTAATAATAACGAACTTGATATTGATTATACAGCATCAATTACTGATAGTCCTACAGTTGTGAACCTTACCCATCATTCTTTTTTTAATATTTCCGGTAACTTGAATACTAATATCGAAAAGCAATTGCTTTATGTTAATGCAAATGGTTATACTCCATATGATTCACTGAAATGTGTTACAGGAGAAATAGCTCCTGTTGCCGGTACTCCATTCGACTTTACTTCTCCACATTCTATAGGCGAGCGCATTAATGCAAACAACTCTCAACTTCAAGTAACAGGTGGATACGATCATACCTTTGTACTTAATACTCATGGGAAAGATACTTGCCTTGCTGCTAAATTAAAAGATCCTCAAAGTGGGAGAGTGCTCGAAGTTTATACAGACGAACCGGGATTACATGTATATACTGCCAATGGATTAAAAGGAAAACTTGTTGGTAAAGGTGGTATAGCTTATCAAACTAGAAATTCAATCTGTCTGGAAACGCTTCATTTTGCAGATAGTCCCAATAAACCTCAATTCCCAACTACAGTGCTTCGTCCTGGCCAGAAATATCGAAGCCATTGTATTTATCGCTTTATTGCTGAGTAGGTAAAAAATGATTAAAATTGAATGTTTATTTACTTATTGGTTAATAAATATTAAATTAAGACGTTTTACTTATAAGTATTAAAATATTTAACATACATTTGTTCTCGGTGATTGTTATAAATAGTAATAACTAAAATTATTATTTTAATAAATGCTTTTAAATTATAACTAAAATTGGTATATTTTTAATTATCAATAAGTTATAAGTTTCTTTTTTTGTATTAACTAAACTTGAATTTTTGATAAGCTTAAATCTTTTGTTTTTTAACAGTTTTAAATAAAAAGCAAAGAAATGAAACCTACAGAGGATTTAAAACATGATCATCAGGCTATTGAAACTGTTCTCAGAATTTTAACAAAAATATCTGATAATGCAAAGAATGCTCATAAACCTGAATTAGATGATTTAGATAAAATCATAGACTTCCTTCGATTATTTGCCGATAAATTTCATCATGGAAAAGAAGAGACTATTTACTTCCCAGCTCTTGTAGAAGAGGGAATGTCTAATGAAAATAGTCCGGTCGCAGTAATGCGATTTGAACATGAAGTTGGCAGAGGATATATTAAAGATATTGCTTCAGCAATTGAATTGATGAAAAGCGGTGTTGAGTCAGCTGTGAACAAGTTTATAGAATCTGTAGAGAATTACGTAACATTAATGGAAAATCATATTCAAAAGGAAAATAATATTCTTTTTCCAATGGGTGATAAGTTGATACCTTCTGTTAAACAACCCTTTCTATACAAAGACTTTGTTTTTATGGAAGGAAAATTATTTGGTAAGGATGCTCACAAATATTATCATGACTTATTACATCGCCTGGAGAATAAATACTTAACCTGAATTTATTGGTAAACTTTCATCGAAACATCTAATTCAATCTTATAACTTTTAAATTATTATTATGAAGAAAACAGTCAAAAACAATGTCTATTGGGTTGGCAAAAATGATTGGGAAATGCGTAAGTATCCGGGCTACGAGTACTCTACGTACAGAGGAACCAGATATAATTCTTTTTTAATAAAGGAAGAAAAAACTGTTTTAATAGATACGGTAATAATGTCTTATAGCAGTGAATTTATTAATAATTTGGCAAAAGAAATAGATTTGACGTCTATAGATTATATTGTTTGTACTCAAGCGGAAGGAGATCATAGTGGTGCACTACCTGAATTAATGAAGCTAATTCCTAATACTCCTATTTATTGCACTCAGAATGGAAAAGATGCACTAGTAGGTCATTATTTTAAGGATTGGAATTTTGTAACTGTCAAAACAGGAGATAGTTTACCTATTGGTAATGGAAAGAATTGCTATTTGTTGATTTTCCTATTTCTTCTTATCCTGATACCATGTTTTGCTATCTGACTAAAGATCATATACTTTTTAGCAGCGGCTTGTTTGGACAACATTTTAGTTCGGAAGTTTTGTTTAATGATTTGGTAGATCAATGTGAATTGAACTTCGAGACCATTAAATTCTTTGCCAATACACTTACACCATTTAGTAAAGTGATTACATCTAAGATTAATGACTATATAAGAAAAAATATACCTCTTGAAATGATTTGTCCTAGTCATGGTATTATCTGGAGAGATAACCCTTTGCAGATAGTTACAAAATATTTAATGTGGGCAAATAGTTATAATGAAAACCAGATAACGATTATTTATGATACTATGTATAATGCCACCAGATCTGTGGCAGAAAAGATTGCAGAAGGAATCTATTCTGCTGATACGCATGTGAATGTTAAACTATTCAATGCTTCAGTAAATAACAGATGTGATTTGGTTACGGAAGTATTCCGTTCTAAGGGGATATTGATAGGTTCGCCTTGTCTTAACAATGGTATTCTTCCATCTGTATCAGGATTCCTTGATGAAATGAAAGGTTTAAAATTTAAGAATAAAAAGGCAGCTGCCTTTGGTTGCTATGGTTTGAAAGGATCTTCTATAAAAATTATAGATAGTAAATTAAAAGAGGCTGGCTTTGATACTATAATGGATCCGATAAATTTTAAATGGTCTCTTACTGAAGAAGCTTTAGAAGCAAGCAGAAATTACGGTTGGCTTTATTGGGATTTATTAAGTAGATTTGACTAAACCAAATTATAAAACAAACAAGGCTGCCTTAAAAATAAAATGCAATCAGACTGATGGCAAATTATTTTTAAGACAGCCTTGTTTTTATTAGTATTACCGCTTAATCAGCTTTATCTTTTTGAAAAATCAGGATTCTTTTTCTTTCCGCTTTTTGATATCAGAAGAACAGGGAATACATACTCTGCCATCCATGATTCTGAATATCCAAGTTTCTCTCTGTACTTTCTAACGCTTCTACATGCATTGTAAACTTCATCCTTTTTCCAGTCATCCTTAGTAAGAATCTTGTGAATGGTTTGTTGTGTTACAGTATAAAGTGCTTTTCTAAGGAAATTAGGCATAGCAATCTTAAATTTCATCTGATCACTGATCACCACTAACAAGTCATTTGAAAAGCCTTGAAAAGTGAAAAGAAATGATTGTGCATCATTTTGTTTTTTACAGTTAGCTTTCAAAGATGCATCGACTTCCTTAAAGAATTGCTCACTTAAGCCATATCCCTGCATAACATTTTACGGGATTGCGATCTTTCTGCAACTCCCAGACGTCCGTTTTGTGTCTGGATTTTTAATGTTCGTTTAAACATAGCCATATCTGGTAATGCATTGATATTGGTAATTCCCAGATTGATAGCCATTGTTGACTGATAATACACACGAATAAGTGTAAAATAGTATTCAATTCTAGACTGAACAAGTTCTGTTTGTTCTTCTTTCGATTTTTTTAAATTTGGAAAAAATTTCATAGGTCAATTTTAATTTGGGAACTAAGATAAGCAGATCGTACTTATGAATAACTATTTTCACTATTATTTTTTCAAATTTTATGTTTTTTGCTTTAGGGATTACTCTAGTTTGTTAGATATAAGTTCTTTATTTGACTTAATCTTTAGAGTAATCCCTTAGTAATTTATCTGAGCTTATCTGTTCGTTAAGTTTGATTCTTTACAAAAAAAAAAGTCAGAAGCTTAATTTTGCGCCAACAAAATAGCTCCTTGGCAAGATTGGGCCGTACACAAAATCAGAATCACGATTTTTTCCTTTATCTTGGTCGGACTGGTATGCATCGAAAATATTTTGTACACCTGCATTTACCTGAAGCGCTATTTGCTGATAAACCGGGAATGTATAACTAAGCTTGATGTTCATATCAAAGAAATCGGGCGTAGAAACATTTATGTCTTTTTCTATATATCCGGCTGCATGAGGCACTAGCATACTTCCTGTATAAGTGCCAGAAAGTGCCATTTCAAATCTTTTTATAGGAGTTAATTTTGCCGTGAAGTAACCATAAGTATCGGGTGTGCGGAGCATTTTCTTTGAGCCTAAATCCTCTGTTGCACTCCAATTCTCCACTTCTTTGTATCTGCTTCTCTGAAAAGTAGCACCTGCTTCTACTTGAAGTAAGGACGAAAAAGCAAGTTCACCTTCTGCGGTAAATCCCATCACTTTAGCTCCCTCTCCGTTAGTTCTTTCTTTCAAGATTGTTCCTTCCTTGTTTGTTCCTATGTCATTGAGAACGAAAACGTTTTTTAGATTTGTATAGAATCCTTCAATTCTGAAGTTTACGGGAGTTTCTCCTAATGTGTGATACAAATCCATTGAAGCGCTTAAGCTTTGTGACTTTTCCGGCTTTAAATCAGGATCTGAGCTTATAACAGATATCTCACCGCCAACAGCTGAAACATGTAAATCTTCATCGTAAACTTGTGGGGCTCGGAATCCGGTTGAATAACTTAGGCGGAAATTTATGTCTTTTACCGGATTGTATCTCAAAGTAACGCGGGGGCTGAAAATGGCATTAGCTATCATGTTGTGCTTGTCTAATCGTCCGCCAATTAAGAAACTCCACATATCATTCTTCCATTCATTCTGCATAAAGAGGCTTTCAGTATGTACTGTTTGTTTTATATTACGATTATATCCAAGAATCTCGTCATGTAGTTTGTCGTATGTGTATTCTGTTCCCTCCGGTGAATTGTGCAGGCATGAACAGACACTTTTTCCCAATTATAAGTATATTGTCCACCAGCCATGTAAGTAAAATCGTTCGTATTGCCATATCCCCGCAAATCTTTACCGGTACCCGAATAACTTGTTCTGATAATGCTTTGCATGGAAGTGTAAATGTTCAGCTTATGTTTGTAATTGGGTGAAAATAAATCATAATTAATGCCGCCACCATTTATTGAATGGTCGGCCATTTCTGCAACCTCGGCTTCGTGAGGCTGAAGATCAAGATTGTCTCCGCCCTCGTCTATGATCAGTAATGTTATGATATTCCAATGACAATTTTGAATAATTACTTGTTTTAAGATACTGTACGCATGCCGATCGTTTTATTACTCATCTCGGTAAGATCTGTAAAACCATCGCCATCGTGATCATATCCGTCGCGGATACCTGCTTTGTCCAAAGATATATAAGCCTGCTTTATGATCATCGGTAACCAATGATGCATTCAGACTTGTGTTATTATCGAATGCATTTGTTCCACCAATAGATGTAAAGTCATGAGAGAACTCTGCTGAATTTCGGGTAGGCTCTTTTGTGATAATGTTTATTGTTCCGGCTATAGCTGATGAACCAAAAAGTGCAGAACCGCCTCCTTTAGATACTTCAACACGTTCTATCATATTCTGAGGAATCTGTTCCAGTCCGTATACCCCGGCCAATGAACTGTAAATAGGTCGCGAGTCGATCAATATTTGTGTATAAGAACCCTCCATACCATTGATTCTAACCTGCTCGGAACCACAGGTATGACAATTGTTCTCTACGCGTACACCCGATTGAAAACTTAATCCCTGAGCCAGGCAGGCGGAATGTGTATCTTCAAACAACTTTGTATTCAGGATATTCACCAGAGAAGGAGCAAGGCGTTTTGTAGTTTCGTTTCTGTTACTGCTTATCACTACTTCATCAAGCGAAATTAAATCCGGAGTCAATGCAACGTCCATCTCAATAGTTTTTTTCTTTATAACGGACACTTCTTTTGTTAGAGTCTTGTAACCAACCGACTTAAATTCAAGAGTCCAATTGCCTTCGGGTAAATTCTCTAGTAGGAAATGACCTGAAACATCGGATGTTGTTCCTATTGTAGTACCTTTTATTGATATATTTATATATGGTATATGTTCTTTGCTTTTCGCATCAGTGATATGCCCAAAGATGCTTGCATCAGTAGGCGTTCCTGTTGGCTCCATACCCATACATGGCAGTAGGGTACAGATAAAACAGGAAATTAATAATAGATATCTTTTCATTATAATTTCTTATTTTAAAATGTACAAAATGAGAGTAGCACACCTTGAATGGGTGCGCATAATTTGTTCCTATTTTAAAATAAGTATGGCGGTGCCCGTAAAGAGTAGGAGTAGAGGGCTACTTTTCTAACCTTAAAGATTCTGGCTACAGTTTCGCACGGACGAACAATCTGATGAACCTTAAGATGAAAAACAGACGTTTCAATAAAGGGTAGAATATGAAACTGGCAGATAGCACAATCACAGGAGGAGTCACTGCAATGATGGGCAGCACTGCTTTCTCCCTTTTCATGAGTATGGAAACTCTTCACAATTCCCATCGGAGCAATTGTGAAAAGTAACAGCCATGCAATGATTGCTTGTCTTCTCAGATACAATTTCATGTTGCAAAACTAGTTAAAAAAGATCTACTACAGATACATAATGTAAATTATTTATGGATAGTAATTAGCCATTTAGTTTATTTTATACAATTCTAATAGTGACTTAAATAATCTCTCAGATTATTCACCAATGGATTTATTTTATTGGCCATTCATCTGAATTTATTGGCCAATGATTTTTATTTATTGATCAATAAAAAGTGAGAGATACTGGGGATATGACCAAAACCAAGACGAGAAAAGGTGCTAGATCGCTAGATCACTGCTAGATCAAATTAAATTTGATCTAGCGGCTTTATTTTGTTTATTTATAGGTAGTTATATGGGTGGTGCTAGATTGCTAGATCAATTTTGTATTTTAATATATTGTAGTGGCGATTATACATAAAAAACCGACCGGTAATGCAGAAACATTCCGGTCGGCCATCACATTACAAATTGAAAATTTAACTGGTTAGGTTTTATATTTATAAAATGCGATATGTGTTTGCAATGCTTAAATTGAGTTTGATTCTTATCTATTCGAACATAGATTTGGCAATACCCATTTCAAGTCCGCGTAATTCAGCCAATCCTCTAAGGCGACCGATACAAGAATATCCCGGATTAGTTTTCTTCTTCAGGTCATCAATCATCTGATGTCCGTGATCCGGTCTCATTGCGATAGAAACCTTACGTTCTTGTTCAAGTTCAAGTAATGCTTTCATAACGTGATACATGTCTACATTACCCTCCAGGTGATTAGCTTCATAGAAGTTTCCTTCTTCATCTCGCTGAGTGCTGCGGAAATGCACAAAGTTTACACGATCTCCGAAACGTTTCATAATTCCTACTAAATCATTATGAGCAGCCACACCAAAAGAACCGGTACATAAACATAGGCCGTTTGATTTGTTTGGAACAGCATCAATCAGCTTCTGGAAATCATCTCCTGTACTAAGGATACGAGGTAAACCAAGAATAGATTGAGGAGGATCGTCCGGGTGAATAACCAGATACACACCAGCTTCGTCAGCAACAGGAGTAATTTCTCTTAAGAAATAGATTAAGTTCTCACGAAGTTTCTCTGCATCTATGTCATTATAGCGGTCGAGTGCTTCCTGGAATTGTGCAAGTGTAAAGCTCTCTTCAGAACCTGGCAAACCAGCAATAATATTGCGTTCCAATGTATGCTTGTCTTCGTCGGTCATCTCTTCGAAACGTGCTTTAGCTTTTGCTTTTTCTTCTGCTGAATATTCATTTTCAGCACCAGGACGTTTCAAAAGGAACAAGTCGAAAGCAACAAAAGCAGCTCTTTCGAAGCGAAGTGCTTTTGATCCATCTGGCATAGTGTAAGCCAAATCGGTACGAGTCCAGTCGAGTACCGGCATGAAATTGTAAGTAACAATATTAATGCCACACTTTCCTAAGTTACGAAGAGACTCTTTATAATTATCAATGTATTTCTGGAAATCTCCAGTCTGAGTTTTTATGTGTTCGTGCACAGGAACACTCTCAACAACAGACCATGTAAGGCCTACAGATTCAATAAGTTCCTTGCGCTTCATAATTTCTTCTACAGTCCATACTTCTCCGTTAGGAATATGGTGTAAAGCATTCACTATTCCGGTAGCTCCGGCCTGTTTGATATCCCAGAGGGAAACTGGATCGTTAGGACCGTACCAACGCCATGTTTGTTCGCATAAATACATAATTTCAGTATTTTAAAGTTTAAATTATATTAGATGGTAAAAGCATTAAATCCACCATCAACAACAGCTACAGTTCCGGTTACGAATTTAGAAGCATCGCTGATAAGGTAGTGCACGGTTCCGAATAAATCTTCCGGTTCACCAAAACGGTTAAAAGGAGTATGTGCCATTACGCTTTTTGCACGATCAGAAAGAGATCCATCAGGATTAAGCATCAATGCTCTGTTTTGATTGGTTAGGAAAATCCTGGAGCTACAGCATTCATGCGGATACCATTTCCAAATTTGATAGCAAGTTCTCCGGCCATATACTGAGTGAAGTTGTTTACTGCAGCTTTTGCTACACCATATCCGGCAACTCTGGTAAGTGGACGCAGTGAAGATTCTGAAGAGAAGTTTAGGATTACTCCTTCTTTTTGCTTTGCCATCTCGTCTGCAAATACCATAGTAGGCAATACAGTACCAAACAGATTAAGGTCTACCACTGTTTTCATTGCATCTATATTCAGATCAAAGATTGTTTGGCTAGGAGCAATTGTGGCGCCTGGCATATTACCTCCGGCTGCATTTATTAAAATATCAATTTTACCGTAATTTTTTAGAACCTGTTTCTTGCAATCTTCTAACATTGCTTTATCTGTAACATCAGCCTGCGCAAAACATTGCCTGTCCGCCTTGCTTCTTTATTTCGCTAACCAGTGCATCGCCTTCTTCCTGGCTTCTGCCAATAATCACGATTTTAGCTCCTTGCTGAGCTAAGTACATAGATATACCTCTACCCTAAAACACCATATCCACCTGTGATGATGATTACTTTACCAGAAATGTTAAATAAATTTTCCATCTTTTTGTTTTTAAAAGTTGTATATAAATTGCTATTGTTCGTTATAATAATCCACATTTTCCTTCATCAGGATATCAATCGGCATAAAATTTTCTTTTTGCGGTCTTTTTTGAGTATTAAATATTCGCATAGAGATTTTATTCCATTATAACCCTGAAGTTGCGGCCTTTGAGCTATCAGTGCAGTTATATAGCCTTCTCTTAATGCATTTGCATTTTCTTCAATTACATCATATCCTACAACTATTAGGTTGTGGATGTCTCTGACTTTTATGTAATTAGCAAGTTTGTGACATGTAGAGTTGAAAACTATTATTCCTTTTATATTGTTTTGACTCTCAAAGAATGCATCAAGTACACTGAAGTTGAATACAGAACTGCCTATCTTTAAATCCACATAATGAACTTTTCCTGTGTAGCCTACAGTATTTAGATAGCTATTAAATCCGCTTCTCTGTTAATACTTTGATTGGAATTCTGATCTCCGCTGTGAATCATCCTTGATACCAGTATATTTGCGTCTTTACCAATTGAATTTAGTAATATTTTTGCACCTATAACACCACTGTCAAAGGAATTGGTACCAAAAATATGCAAGCTGGTTTTGCCCTGAAATATTTGAGTCAATATAATTATAGGGAATATTCAATTCATCTAGTTTCTCGGAAATACTAATTACAGAATTTGCAAACAGTGAAGCAATTAGAACTGCAATCAAAACTTATTTGAAAAAGTTCATCTACAGTTTTATTCAAAGAATTGTTGTCGTATTGGTCAAAATATAGTTTCTGAATATGTACCCCATAATCTTCAAACTCATTGCCAGCCTTGTCGATCCCTTTAGAAATACTTTCCCAATATTCCCCTTTTTTGAAAGAGGGGATTATGGCTACTATTTTATATTGTTTTTTTGAAGCTAAAGATCTTGCTATCAAATTTGGCTGATAATTAACCATCTTAAGTACAGCGTTCACTTTCTTAAGATTCTCTTCAGAAACGCGTCCACGGTTATGAAGTACCCTGTCGACAGTTCCGGCAGAGACACCAGCCATTTGGGCTATATCTTTAATTCTTATATTTTCTGTATCTTTTGTCATTGTTGTTAATGGGCATGCTTTTATTGATGTTGTCGATGCAAATTTATGATTAAAGATTTGAATATGCAATACGTGTGTTCGAACACACGTATTGCATTGATTTTGTTAATATGCTGATTTATTGTACTTTGATTGAATTGAATATACCAAACTTTTCTATTTATTATATGTTTTCAAACATGTTGATTTGTTGATTAGTTATATACTTTTAATATAAAATGCTTATTATCAGATATATTGTGTTTTAAGCATTGTATATAATAGTATATTATTAGCTTGTTTATATATATTTGAAGTTATTTTCTTTTTCTCTTAAATATTTTTATTTTTCATGTATAATATGTATATTTAGCTGTTAATTTTATGTACGGAGTTTATCACGAACTCAACTGTTCCTTTATTCTTTGATTATTTTCTGATTTAATATATATTGAATCTTTTTTTTAGTATTAATCATTATGGATATAAGAATCAGATACTCTCACAAGCTAATATTAATCATTCTGCTAGGAGTGATTGCAGGTAGTGGATGTCTGTTTCTTTACTTGCTAAGAGTGCAAGATTACCTGGGAGATAGTCCGGCAGCTTGTGTCAATTGTCATGTAATGGGGCCATATTATGCTACATGGCAACATAGTTCTCACAATAGGGGGACTACCTGCAATGATTGTCACGTTCCTCACGAAAATATAGCAAAAAAATATTTCTTCAAGGCAAATGATGGCCTCAGACACACATATAAGTTTTTAACCAACAGTGAGAGGCAGACTATTCAGGCAATTCCGTCAAGTGCAGAAGTTATTATGAATAACTGTATCCGTTGCCACACTCAATTAAATACTGAATTTGTAAAAAACCGGTAGAGTCGATTACATGATGACCCAGGTTGGAGAAGGTAAAGCTTGTTGGGATTGTCATCGGCAAGTTACTCATGGAGGAACAAACAGTCTCTCTTCAACACCTTATGCGCTGGTTCCTTATCCGAAATCGCCTGTACCCGAATGGTTGAAGAAAATAATGAAATAGTCAGAAAAATATAAAGATATAGGATATGGAAAAGAAACTGAAAGCATGGCAAGGATGGTTGTTGTTTGGAGGGACAATGGTCATTGTTTTTGTGTTAGGATTGATAGTTGCATCCTTAATGGAACACAGAGCAGAGGTGGTTAGTATCTATAATAACAGGAAAGTAGATATAAAAGGCATCGAGGCCAGGAATGAAATCTTTAGAGATAATTATCCGCGGGAGTATCAAACGTGGTCAGAGACCACAGATACGAGTTTTAAGAGTGAGTTTAATGGTAACCAAGCTGTGGATGTTTTAGAGCAACGCCCCGAAATGGTGATTCTTTGGGCTGGATATGCTTTTTCAAAAGAATATAAAAGTCCGAGAGGACATATGCATGCGATTGAAGATATCAGAGAAACTCTCAGAACCGGAGCACCTAAAACGGATAAAGATGGTCCTCAGCCTTCAACTTGCTGGACATGTAAAAGTCCGGATGTTCCTCGTATGATGGAATCAATAGGAGTAAATGCGTTCTATAATAACAAATGGTCTGCTTTTGGCAGTGAAATAGTTAATCCAATAGGCTGTTCCGATTACCATGAATCAAAAACCATGAATCTGCATATAAGTCGCCCTGCTTTGCGTGAGGCTTTTGCTCGTCAGGGGAGGGATATTGATAAAGCAACTCCTCAAGAAATGAGATCATTGGTTTGTGCTCAATGTCACGTTGAGTATTATTTCAAGAAAGATGGCAATTATCTTACATTTCCTTGGGATAAAGGAATGACTGTAGAAAAAATTGAAGAATATTACGATAAAGCTAACTACTTTGATTATAAGAATGCTTTAAGCAGAGCTCCAATACTAAAAGCTCAGCATCCTGATTTTGAAATATTCCAATTGGGTATTCATGGACAGAGAGGTGTTTCTTGTGCCGACTGTCATATGCCGTATGAAAATGAAGGAGGTATTAAATATAGTGACCATCATATTCAAAGTCCTTTAGCATCCATAGACAGAACCTGTCAGGTTTGTCACCGCGAAACAGAAGAAACTCTTCGCAATAATGTGTATGAAAGACAAAGAAAAATGCAATGAAATACGTACTTGTTTGGAAAAAGAACTAGCCAAAGCGCACATTGAAGCTAAATTTGCATGGGATAAAGGAGCCACAGAAGTGCAGATGAAAGAGGCTTTGAACTTAATTCGTCAGGCTCAATGGAGATGGGATTTTTCAGTTGCATCGCATGGAGCTGCATTTCATGCTCCTCAGGAAGTTCAGCGCATGTTGAGTCATGGAATAGACAGAGCATTGCAAGCTCGTTTGGCTATTGCTAAAGTTTTGGCAAAGAATGGTTACGCTGCAGATGTACCAATGCCTGATATTTCTACAAAAGCAAAAGCTCAGAAATATATTGGTTTGGATATACCAAAAGAACAAAAAGCAAAAAAAGAATTTCTTAAAACGATTGTTCCACGCTGGATTGAGAAAGCAAAAGCTAACGGACGTTTTTCAAGATTTAATATAAAGATTAAGTTGAATGAAATTAAAGTAACCACTATCATCATTAAATGTTGATAGTGGTTATCTTTGTGTAAGAATTGAACAAATATTAGTATATGTGGAAACAACCTTGGGATTTAAAGAAGGATATTCAATCTGTATCGGATTATTTATTACAGGCACATTGCTCCAGATGTCAATTGGAAAAATAAACCTTGATGCTCTTGCCTATCCTGCTAATCTGATTTCAGGAATTGGATATTTTTTATTGCTTACGGTATTATATCTTAAATACAAGAAATCATCTTATATAGTTAGCTGGCTTAGTAGTTATCAGGCAGCCATATCTTCCATGTCGTCTATGGTATTAATGATTCTTTTGATGGGGCTTATCAGGCAGACTCCCGGTTATATTACGATGGAAGGTAACTTCATTGGATTCTCTCAGATGCTTTCAGCATGGTCTTTCGCACTATTATTTCTTTGGATGATTACTATTTTATCAATGACGATAATTAGAAGATTGAATCATTTTAAATGGAGAGATACATCTTTTATGTTGAATCATGTTGGTTTGTTATTGGCGCTGGTTGGTTCTATTTTAGGAAGTGCAGATATTCAAAAACTCGAAATGACTACAATGGCTGGAAGGCCGGAATGGCGTGCTTTAAATGAACGAAAAGAAGTTGTTGAATTGCCTTTAGCTATTGAATTGCATAAATTTTCAATTAAGGAGTATCCACCAAAATTAATGCTGATCGACAACAAAACAGGCGCATCTCTTCCTCAAGGAAAGTCTACAACGTTTTTAGTAGAGCCTGGCCTTGGAACCGGCCAACTGCTTGACTGGACTATTTCAGTAAAAAAGTATCTTCAATATGCTGCAAGTGTGCCATCAGGAGATACACTTCGGTATGTTGAATTTCATTCTTTTGGAGCAACAAATGCTCTTTATGTTAAAGCAATAAATCGTAAAAAAGGCATATCTCGTGAAGGGTGGGTGAGTTGTGGAAACTTTATGTTTCCTTACAACGCAATAAAATTGGATGATAAGGTGAGTCTGGTAATGCCGGAACTGGAACCACAACGCTTTTATTCAGATGTAACGGTGTATTTAGAATCTAAGAAAGTTAAAGATGCAACAATTGAGGTGAATAAGCCTTTCGAAATTGATGGTTGGAAAATCTATCAATTAAGTTATGATGAATCAAAAGGCAGGTGGAGTGAGGTTAGTGTGTTCCAGTTAGTAAAAGATCCATGGTTACCAGTAGTGTATACAGGCATATTAATGATGGTAATTGGAGCAATATGTATGTTTACTATGGCTAAAAAGAATAAGGAGGATAAAGTATGAGTTGGGAATATTTTTCGTTGTTTGCCATAGTGTCTCTTTGCTTCTGGAGTTTTGGCGCGTATGCTGCCTGGGAGAGAAAAAACCTGTATTCGTTCACGGATTTACAATAGTGGGATTAGCAGTCTTCTTTATATTTATCTTAGGAATGTGGATTTCACTTGAACGTCCTCCTATGCGGACGATGGGAGAAACTCGTTTGTGGTATTCATTCTTCCTTCCACTGGTGGGTATTATTACATATAGCCGATGGAAATATAAATGGATTCTTAGTTTTAGTACTATTCTGTCATTAGTCTTTATTTGCATTAATATACTAAAGCCCGAAATACACAATAAAACATTGATGCCTGCATTACAAAGCCCTTGGTTTGCACCACATGTTATCGTATATATGTTCGCTTATGCAATGCTGGGTGCTGCCGCAATAATGGCTATTTACCTTCTTTGGAAGAAGAAACAAAAAATATCGCCTATGGAGATGGATTTATGTGATAATCTGGCCAATGTTGGATTATCATTCTTAACTCTTGGTTTACTATCCGGAGCCTTGTGGGCAAAAGAAGCATGGGGCACTACTGGAGTTGGGATCCGAAAGAAACATGGGCTGCAGCTACATGGTTAAGTTATTTATGCTACATTCATTTCCGTCTTCATAAAAGGAATGAATACCGAAAAGCGCTTGTTATACTTCTTATGTCTTTTGTTCTGTTGCAAATGTGTTGGTATGGAATTAATTATTTGCCATCAGCACAAGGAACTAGTATTCATACCTACAATATGAGATAGATAATCAGTGGTTGTTAATTGAATAGATTTCTCTATTTCAATTATTCTTCAAGGATGGTTTTAAATTCATTCCAACCTGCAACAGTTTTGGCTTGTGCTGAAATTCCAGTTGGAACATATAATTTGCAGGTACTTTTAGGTACCCCGTAGAATGTAAAAGGGAGTGATCTTGGGTGGAACTGTAGCTTTACAATGTATTTCTTTTAATCCCGAACATTCCTGAAAGGCACCATAATCAATAAGAGTAATACTGGCCGGAAGAGAAAGGAATGTTAGTTTGAGCAACCATAAAATGCATTAGTACCAATAGATGTAACCCCTTCTGGAATTATTATAGCAGTGAGGCCTGTGCAATCTGAAAAAGCCTTTAGACCAATTGCTGTTATGTTTTCAGGAAGGATTATTGTTTTTAGATTATCTTTGGAATAGAAGGCTTCTTCAGGAACTTCGTCATTTGATACCTCTATTTTATCATCATATAAGGAACTTATAAAAACTCCTCCTTTTACTATACTTGCTTTTGACATATCGAGTACAGTTAATTTTGCCATACTTCGAATCGTTGTAATATCAGTTCCGTTTATTTTTCCTTTGAGAGTTAAGTTTGTAATGAGACCTTTTTTATCTCCAAGAAGTGAATTTAAATTTCCGGCAGAAACTTTTATAGTATCAGATACAATATTCTGCGCTTCTCCTTTAAAGCATGATAACAGAAATATTACAACTAATATGATTTTAGAAATAACACTTGCTTTCATGATTACTTAATTAAAGACTATCTATGCCTTCTCTCTAATTAAAAACAAGTCATAATAGAAATGGTTTGAATTATAATACATAATATTGACTTGTTGTGAAGGAAATATATGGACTATTATAAGATAATTTAGTCTTTGAATATAAGTATAAATATCTAGACACAATGTTTTAGAAGTTGCAATATAATAAAGACAAAAATAAGTTGTAAAAATTGTTGTTTTGTGTGAAAAAGATAAATATATTTGTAACGTTTTTTTTATATAGCGTTAAAGGTTATTTAATTAATATTGCTTATTATAATTGTTTTTATAGCAATTGATTGTGATAAATAATTTTATCCCCACGCTTAAAATAAAAAACGCCTGATTGGGGACTAAAGGCATAAACTATTTTATATGAAAAAACTGTTTTTATTAGCGGCTATTTTACTAGGATGTAATTCCCTGGTAAATGCACAAAGTTCTCAAACAAATGCAACTCCTGTTTCATGGAACGCAAAGGCTGGTCTGAATATTAGTAACTGGACAGGTGAAGGTACAGATGGACTTGATGCCAAAATTGGTTTTAAACTTGGCATTGGCATGGAATATGCGTTAGATAATACATGGTCTTTACAGCCATCTTTATTGTTATCATCAAAAGGAACGAAAGCATCAGGAGATGTTAATGGATACAGTGCTAAAGTAACTGTTAACCAAATGTATCTTGAATTACCGGTTAATCTGCAGGCAAGAATGCCGATTTCTAACAATACTAATTTTGTTATTGCAGCCGGTCCATATTTTGCTTACGGTGTAGGTGGAAAATCAACAGGCAAGGTTAGTGCCAATGGTCAAACTGAATCGGGTGATACAGATACATTCGGTAGTGATGGCCTCAAAAGATTTGATGCCGGATTAGGTTTTGGCGTTTCATTGGAATTTAATAAAGTTATCATTGGACTCGAAAGTCAGCTTGGATTAACAAAATTAGGAGATGGTGATAATGCTCCTAAAGAATATTAACTTTGGAATAACTGCCTGGCTATAAGTTCTAATACAAAATATTGTATACAAGCCTTTGCTTGTAAAGAAGTTATCTAAATCGTTGAAAAAAACTGCCCCTGCAATGTTTATTCTTTATAGCATTGCAGGGGATTTTATTTTTAATGTCTTAATATGGCATTCAGAATATAATTCAAAATTATTGCTGAAAGAGCGCAATTTTATTGGCCAATCATTATAATTTATTGACCTAAAGAATTTAAATCATTGGCCAATAAATATCCTGACGACCACAAGTTAAATTCTATCGATTGAAGCGAATGTTCGTTTTATGCTTGCTGTGTATTTTACTTTTGGGTAACCAATAAGAAGGAATATGCCTTCACGACTTTTGTGCTTAATGCCATATTTCTCTCTAAATAATTTGGCTGCTTTCCCGTTTTGGATAAATGGGTGTACCGCACCGTTAAAGCAGGTACCCAAACCTAATGACTCGGCAGCAAGCATGGCGTATGTTGCAGCTATGAGCGGATCAGCCGGATCAGCTATAGGGAGTTGCGTAAAAATATAGTGCAACTGGCGCATCATAATTTACAATATTTTCACCGTTCTTCATGTAATCGGTATAGGCGTAAACACAGGGGCGGACAAATCCCTTAAATAGTTCTGTATTAGCTTTTCCCCAGATTGGCCTCATTAGAGTGAGAAACCATTTGGAAACAAACCATTTCATGTTTTCCAGATAATGACAGAAGTCTTTTGCAAATGCTGAAACTTTTTCTTTGCTGTCGAATACTAATACATGTACGTCCGAAGGTGGTAAGCCCATTGGCGCCGTTTGAGCAGCTTCTAATATTTTATCTATTAGTTCACTTTCAACGGGAGCATCTTTAAACTCACGGATACTCCGGCGACGGTACAATAAATTCAGCATTGTTTTATATGATGTTGCTTCTTCTTTGGAAGGCATATCTATTAAATCATCGGTTGAAGTACATCTACCTTCAATGGTTATCGCTCTTTGCGGACAGATCATCATGCAATGTCCACAAGCTAAGCAACCGAACAATGGTTTATCTGACTGCTTTACTTTTCCGTTTTCAATAGCCAGACTAAAATCTTTGCAAACAGAAACACATAGTCCGCAGCCATTGCAAAGGTCTTTGTTTATTATTATTTGGCCACACTCTTTAGTTCTCGATGTTGGGATAGCCATGATCTAAAATATTATTATTTAGACTTTTTGTTGATATATAGCTGTAAATATAGATATTAAATCGAAAATAGAATAATCTTTTGTTTGTTTATTTAAATCAAAATATTCTATTTGAATTTAAACGATAATTGCTTGTATCCTCGAGAGTCTATTTCTTCCCAAGGATTAGAGACACTCAGTCCCAACAAGCGGATAGAGTGATTAGTAAGATCAACGCCTTTAAGTAGTTCTTTGGCTAAAGGCAGAATTTCTTTTAAAGTTGTGAGCGGATGATCTTCGCTAATACTACGCGTTTTCTGAGTGAAGTCATTGAACTTTATTTTTAGTGTAAGAGTGTAGCCTTTAAAACCAGATTTTTCTAATCTTTGTATAAGCTCTTGAGCAACATGATATAACTCTATTATAATAGAACTTTTTATTTCTAAATCGTGTTCGAATGTTGTTTCACATCCTACCGATTTGCGTTCCCTTTCCGGCTCTACAGGGCGAGGGTCTATGCCATGAGCAAAGTTATAATAGAGCATTCCTGCTTTCCCAAATTGTAGGGTCAGAAAATCCGGAGTACTCATTCGAAGCAATGCACCATTATGTATGCCTAGTGCATGCATTTTCTTTGCTGTCACTTTACCAACTCCCCAGAAAGATTCGATTGGTAGTTTGTCTATAAACTCTTGTGCTTTTTGAGGATGAATGGTGCACAGGCCATCTGGTTTACGATGTTCTGATGCTACTTTTGCCAGAAATTTATTGTAAGAAACTCCGGCTGATGCTGTGAGCCCGGTTTCTTCTTTTATGCGTTGCTTAATTTCTTTGGCAATATCGACGGCCAAATCAATGCCTTTTTTGTTTTCAGTCACGTCCAGAAATGCTTCATCGAGCGAGATTGGTTCTATGATGTCTGTGTATTCGTGAAAAATCTGATGTATTTGTGCAGAAACAGACTTGTAAACAGCCATGCGCAATGGAGCGAATATTAGTTCGGAGCAAAGCTTTTTAGCCTTTACGGATGACATGGCAGAATGAATGCCATATCGACGGGCTTCATAACTAGCTGTAGCTACAACACCACGTTCTTCTTCATGGCCCACAGCAAGAGGTTTGCCTCTCCACTCAGGATGGTCCCTTTGCTCAACTGAGGCATAAAAGGCATCCATGTCAATATGGATTATTTTCGCTCTTCTATAGTCATTCTATGAACAAAGATAATAGATATAATCGGCATTTTATTGCCGATAAGTTGGAATTTTGAATATATGAGTGTGGAGGAGAATACTTAAGTTATTTCACAGCAATTCGAATAAAATTAATTATTTCTCTACCAAAAGCTGTTATATCCATAAAGGTAAAATCTACACTCTCTCTTAACTTTGCTCTTGTACTGCAAATGTGCATATATCTTTTCCTTGATGCTAAATAGACAAACTCTGTATCAAAGAGAAAATGATTAATCTGAGTTTTTAGCAGAAGATCTTTGCCTTTACGATTCATTCCTTTGAATCCTCTACGTACATCACTATATCTGATTCCCAAAACTATCCAGTTTAATATTCTTGTTAAGACGGAAATATAGGTGCGTATCGTATTAAGATCAATGTTTGGATAATAACTGTTGGTTCTTGTTGCTACAACAATATCATAACCCTCTTCAAGTTTTTCGAAAACTGCCCTCATGCTTTTCTTGTCATACGGAAAATCCCAGTCTATAGATCAT
>Ga0268356_11071_pt1 | contig 29591 bp, 28 predicted proteins | sample BioMet10_FD_194415 | JGI IMG/M metagenome (GOLD analysis project Ga0268356, IMG submission 194415) | Sewage microbial communities from Oakland, California, United States - Biofuel 10 (PacBio Assembly) | ecosystem: Engineered > Wastewater > Sewage > Unclassified | place: USA: California | collected...
CTTATTTCCGAAAAACATTTCCAGAGGCATTGGTGGCAGAAGGAGAACCGTTGCCGCTTTTTTGTGATGAAACATATACAGTTATCTCAGATAACGAAAAGTCAGAGCGTGTGTGGAAGGGTTGCAAAAGAAACTTTCCCGTACTGCCTTGTCAGCCCTTACAGCTTGCTGGCTATCAGAACTTCCGGAAATTGATATGCTTCTTTTTCGTTATATGCGTAAAAATATAGATTCTCCCAAGTCGGTAGAAATGAACTTTGGAGATCCGGATGTGCTCGAAATAGCAAAGATTTATAAAAAAGTAGGTTGTGAGAGAGAACGGGTTCTTCAGTTTCTCCGTTTCCAGAAAGCGGTTGATGGAACTTACTTTGCTGCTATAGAACCAATGTATAATGTCCTGTCACTGGTAGTCAGTCCATTTTCAGGATCGCTTTGCCGACCAGAAATGGTTGATTTATGATCTAAAACGTGAATACGGCTACTATTACGATCTTTCCACTGTTACCGAAGTGCCGTTTTGAAGAAAAAGAATCCCATTTGTTGACCGGTATGCTGAGCGAAGATCTTATGATGCATGATGAAAAGCTCTTCAGCAGATGTGGAAAGAGTACTTTAAGTCAATAGCTATTAAAGAGCGTATAAACCCACGGCTTCATCGCCAACATCTTCCAGTCCGATTTTGGAAGTATCTCACAGAAAAGCAAAAATGAAACTTTTTGGTTATTATAAGTTTTAATATATCATTATACTTGCAATTTTGCCTCATTTAAATTACTTTTAAAATCTTTTATATCATAAATCATTGTTTTAGAACTAATTGATGTTTTTTTTGTTTATACTTGATATAAATAAGGAATATATTATGGCATATGATTTAGCAATTATAGGTGGCGGACCGGCAGGATATAATGCTGCTGAAAGAGCCGCTTCAGGAGGACTTAAAAACAGTTCTTTTGAAAAGAATGCAATAGGGGGAGTTTGTCTCAATGAAGGTTGTATTCCAACCAAAACTCTACTCTATTCTGCAAAAATATTGGATAATATTAAAAGTGCTTCTAAATACGGTATACTTACCGATACTAATCCCGGATTCGATTTTCAAAAGATAATGAGCCGTAAGGATAAGGTGGTTAAGAAACTCACTTCCGGTGTTGGCATGAAGCTGAAAGCCTATGGCGTTCAGCTTGTTGAAGGTACTGCAACAGTCCTGGGTGAGAAAGATGGAATGATCAACATTTCCTGTAATGACGAACAATATTCTGTTAAGTTTCTTTTACTCTGCACAGGCTCCGAAACGGTAATTCCTCCTATCAAGGGACTGGCTGATACTGAATACTGGACTTCCAAAGAAGCGCTTGAACTAAAAGAGCTTCCTAAATCTCTTGCTATCATTGGTGGCGGGGTTATCGGGATGGAGTTTGCTTCTTTCTTCAATAGCATGGGTGTTAAAGTTACTGTTATCGAAATGCTACCGGAGATATTGGGAGCTATGGATAAGGAAACCTCTGCAATGCTCAGAGCGGATTATACTAAGAAGGGAATACGATTTCTGCTGGGAACCAAAGTATCAGAAGTAGCAACAGGAAAAGTTTTTATTGAAAAGGATGGTAAACAGGAGACCGTTGAAACTGAAAAGATTCTGGTTAGTGTAGGGCGCAGAGCAGTAACTACTAATCTTGGTCTTGAAAATCTGCATGTTGAATTACAGAAAGGTGGAGTGAAGGTCAACGAATATATGCAGACCAGTCACCCCGGAGTCTATGCTTGTGGAGATATAACAGGATTCTCACTACTGGCACATACAGCTATTCGCGAAGGAGAGGTTGCAGTTAATCACATTCTGGGAATCGAGGATAAGATGAATTATGATTCCGTTCCGGGAGTGGTGTATACCAATCCAGAACTTGCCGGAGCCGGAAAAACAGAGGAAGAACTCAAAGCAAGCGGTACAGATTATCATGTTCTGAAATTACCGATGGCTTATTCCGGACGGTTTGTTGCCGAAAATGAATTAGGAAACGGCCTCTGCAAACTGATCACAGACAACGAGGAGCATATTATTGGTTGCCACTTGTATGGCAATCCTGCATCCGAGTTGATTTTAAGCATGAGCATGGCTATCGACAGGAAACTGACGGTAGAAGAACTGAAAAAACAGATATTCCCGCACCCTACAGTGAGCGAGATAATTCGTGAAAGTTTTTTTGTCTGATCAATAAACAATCAAAACATTCTCGAGATGCTTTGCATAAACAATCCATATACAGATGCCTGGTTCAATCTGGCGGCAGAAGAATATTTCCTGCATTCTTTTCAGGAGAATGTATTCATGCTGTGGCAGAATGAACCATCAGTCATTATTGGCAAACATCAGAATGTATGGGCAGAAGTTAATATGGATTTTGTGAGAGATCACCGCATTAAAGTAGTAAGAAGATATTCCGGTGGCGGTGCTGTGTATCATGATGCCGGCAATCTGAATTTTACCTTTATTGAAAATAGTGATAATGCTGATTTTAATAAATACCTTATTCAGATTCAGAAATTTCTTAGGGAAATAGGAATAAATGCTGAGGCTGACGAACGGCGGGGACTAAATATTGATGGGCTGAAAATATCGGGAAGTGCACAGTGCATCCATAAAAAAAGAGTGATGTATCATGCTACGCTACTCTATTCAACGGATTTATTGAGTCTCAATGCAGCATTAACTTCTTTACCAACTCAACAGAATGATGTTACATCGCCACGTTTGCTTTATGTAAAGTCGGTGAGAAGTCCGGTTACCAATATTAAGGAATACGTACCAGATAATATGCAAATCAGTAATCTGAAAGAACTGATTATGAATTACTTTCTAAAGAATGAAACCAATAATAAAATATATATATTCAGTGAAAAAGACCTGTCGGCTATCAAACAATTAAGTAGGAATAAATATTCCACATCCGACTGGAATTTTAATGCATCATATTTAAAATAACCAAATACATTAACTATGGCTACATTTGAAATAAAAATGCCCAAATTGGGTGAAAGCATAACAGAAGGAACCATAATGACATGGTCGGTTAAAGCAGGCGATGTTATTAATGAAGACGATATATTGTTTGAAGTAAGTACTGCCAAAGTTAGCGCAGAAATACCTTCTCCTGTGGCAGGGAAAATACTTCAGATACTTTTCAAAGAAGGCGATACTGTTTCTGTAGGTACGGTGGTGGCAATCGTGCAACTCGAAGGAGATTCGGAAGAAGAAACACCTGAAGTTGGTGAAAGTACAACCGCAAAAGAAGAAGCTCCGGCATCTTCCGCTGAACCGGTTAAGAACGTAAAAAGTGAGGAAGCCAGGTGGTATTCTCCCATTGTACTTCAGATAGCCCAGGAAGCTCAACTTTCTAAAGAAGAACTTGACAGTATTCCCGGAACCGGCTACGAAGGACGTTTAAGTAAAAAGATATAAAGACTTATGTAGAGCAGAGAAAGAAGGGTGCTCAACCGGCTGCTCTTGCTGCCCCGCAGAAAACTGTTTCAGCAGAACCAGCTCTTGTTTCTCCGCAGAAAGTTGCTTCCGCAGAACCGGCATTTGTTGCACCATCTAAGCCTGTAACCGTTTCTCAGCCAGTTGCTGCAGAATCCAAACCGGCACCAACAACACCTGTTATACCTGTTTCTGATGGTGACGAAGTAGTTGAAATGGACTTTGTCCGCCGTATCATTGCCGATCACATGGTTATGTCTAAACAAGTATCACCACATGTCACAACGGTGGTCGAGGTTGATGTTACAAAACTGGTACGTTGGCGTGAGCGCAACAAAGAATCATTCCAACGGCGTGAAGGAATCTCTCTCACATACATGCCAGCTATTGTTGAGGCTGTTACCAAAGCCCTTGCAGAATATCCATACGTCAATGCATCTGTTGATGGTTACCGTATGATACTGAAAAAGAAAATAAATGTAGGTGTGGCGGTATCACTTAATGATGGCAACCTGATTGTTCCGGTAATACACAATGCTGATAAACTTAGTCTTAGCGGACTGGCTGTAAGTATCGATACATTGGCGGCAAAAGCACGTGCCAATAAATTATCACCGGATGATATTCAGGGTGGAACCTTTACCATCACAAACTTTGGTACTTTCAAGAACATTATAGGCACACCTATTATCAATCAGCCGCAGGTTGCTATCCTGGGAGTTGGCTATATAGAGAAAAAACCGGCGGTAGTCGAAACTCCCGAAGGCGATACCATTGCCATTCGCCATAAATGTATCTCTCACTTTCTTATGACCATCGTATTGTTAACGGTTGCAATGGGAGGTGCTTTCCTCAGACGTATAGCCGATTACCTGGACAACTGGAACGGATAGTTCAAAACACTTAAAAAGACGAAGTATGAAAAAGTACGATATAAAATCAACAGATAAAGAGACACTGAGAAAGTGGTATTACCTTATGACACTTGGTCGCATGATTGACGAGAAAGCACCAGCTTATTTACTTCAATCATTAGGCTGGTCGTTTCATGCCCCTTATGCGGGGCATGATGGTATACAACTTGCCATGGGACAGGTCTTTACCAGAGGAGAAGATTTCTTTTTCCCCTATTACCGTGACCTGCTTGCTGCCCTTTCTGCCGGAATGACTGCCGAGGAAATTATCCTTAATGGGTTATCCAAAGCAACCGATTTAACAAGTGGCGGACGTCACATGTCCAATCATTTTGCCAAGATGGAATGGAATATTCAGAATATATCATCTGCAACTGCAACTCAAGATCTTCATGCAGTAGGAGTAGCCCGTGCCATGGCCTACTATGGACATAAAGGAGTAGTTATAGCCTCTCACGGTGAATCTTCTGTATCCGAAGGATTTGTTTACGAAGCTATTAATGGAGCAAGTACAGAACAGTTGCCTGTTATCTTTGTAATAGAAGACAACGGATTTGGGATTTCCGTTCCTAAAAAGACCAGACATCCAATCCAAAGGTTGCCGCTAATTTTTCAGGATTCAAGAACCTTAAGATAATCTACTGCAATGGCAAAGATGTGTTCGATTCCATGAATGCTATGGCCGAAGCCCGCGAACATGCAATTACAAAGCATAATCCGGTTATTGTTCATGCCAACTGTGTGCGTATTGGTTCGCACTCTAATTCAGATAAGCACACCCTTTATCGTGATGAAGATGAACTTGCATACGTTAAGGCTGCCGATCCACTACAGAAATTCAGGAGAATGCTGTTGCGATACGAACGATTCACGGAAGATGAACTGAAGAAAATTGAAGAAGAAGCAAAGAAAGAACTAAGTGCCGCAAATAAGAAAGCCATTGCAGCACCTGATCCCGACACCTCTACTGTACTCGATTATGTTCTGCCCGAGCCATATAAACCACAAGTCTATGTTGACGGAACACATAACCAGGAAGGAGAGAAGAAGAGTATGGTTACTGCCATCAATGAAACGCTGAAAGCCGAGTTCAGACACAATCCCGATACCTTCCTTTGGGGACAGGATGTGGCTAATAAAGATAAGGGCGGTGTGTTTAATGTAACCAAAGGTATGCAGCAGGAGTTTGGTGTTAAAAGAGTATTCAATGCACCCATAGCAGAAGATTATATCGTGGGTACTGCCAATGGCATGAGCCGTTTCGATCCTAAAATACGAATTGTAATTGAGGGAGCCGAGTTTGCCGACTATTTCTGGCCGGCGGTAGAGCAATATGTAGAATGTACACATGAATACTGGCGAAACAACGGAAAGTTTGTGCCAAACGTAACAGTGCGTCTTGCTTCCGGAGGATATATTGGCGGAGGACTTTACCACTCACAAACTATTGAAGGAGCACTAAGTACCTTGCCTGGTGCACGCATTGTCTATCCTTCTTTCGCTGATGATGCCGCGGGATTGTTACGAACCAGCATGCGCTCAAAAGGATTCACACTCTATCTGGAACCCAAAGCGCAGTATAATGCAGTGGAGGCAGCAACCGTAGTTCCCGATGACTTTGAAGTGCCGTTCGGAAAGGCGCGTATTCGTCGAGAAGGAACCTGATCTCAGTATTATCACCTATGGTAACACCTACCCATTTCTGCCTTACCGTGGCCGACCGTCTTGCAAAAGAATCCGGTTGGAATGTCGAAGTGATCGATCTCCGTTCACTTATTCCTCTCGATAAAGAAGCCATTTTTGAATCAGTTAAGAAAACAAGTAAAGCACTGATAGTGCATGAGGACAAAGTCTTTTCAGGATTCGGAGCCGAGATTGCAGCAATGATAGGCGAGGAGATGTTCCGTTATCTTGATGCCCCCGTTCAGCGGGTTGGTTCCTTATTCACCCCGGTAGGTTTTCATCCTAATTTAGAAAGAGCCATCCTGCCGGGTGAGGAGCGCATTTACAAGGCAGCCAAAAGTTTACTGGAATACTAACAATTAAACATGTTTACTATGAAAAAAATTGGATTATTTTACGGTGCAAGCACTAAGAAAACAGCTGCTATAGTGCAGCAGATACAAGAAGCATTTGGCGAAGACAATCTTGAGATTATTCCTATAGAGAGTGCCTGGAAAAAAGAGTTTCTCACTTATAACTATCTCATAGTAGGTACCTCAACCTGGTTTGATGGTGAACTACCCACCTATTGGGACGAGATAATACCCGAGCTTACATCACTTGAACTTCAGGATAAAAAAGTAGCCATATTCGGTCTGGGAGATCAGGTAAACTATCCCGATAACTTTGTTGACGGAATTGGTCTTTTGGCTGAGGCATTTGAATCAACAGGAGCTCAACTAGTGGGACAAACCTCTGCCGAGGGATATTCATTTAACCACTCGGAGGCACTAAAAGACGGTAAGTTTCTTGGTTTGGCTTTGGATGTTGAAAACCAACCGAAACAAACAGAAAAGCGAATTCACGACTGGGTAGAACAACTTAGGAAAGAATTCTTTTTATAAACACTTTTTTAAATCTAAAAAACAATGAATTATGGAAACAAAGAAAAAAGTAACCCCTCAGGGATATAATACATTGACGCCATATCTGAATATAAAAGGCGCAGCTAAAGCCATTGAATTTTATGAGAAAGCATTTGGTGCAAAAGAAATCATGAGGCTTTCCGCGCCCGATGGCACTGTTGCACATGCCGAAATAGAAATTGGAGATTCAAAATTTATGCTGGCAGAAGAAAACCCGCAGTGGGGCAATTTAAGCCCCCTGTCGTTGGGTGGTTCACCCGTAACTCTTTGCTTGTATGTAGAAGATGTTGATGCAGTTTTTGCAAAAGCCCTTAAAGAAGGAGCAACAGTAACAGACGGAATGGAAGTAAAAGACCAGTTCTACGGTGAACGCGCCGGAAGTCTAACCGATCCTTTCGGTCATAAATGGTCTATTATGACACATATTGAAGATGTTTCAACAGAAGAAATGCAAAGACGTATGGACGCTATGTTCCAATAAACGCTAGGGGTGTTATTTAACCCCTAGCAATTCCACTTCAAAAATCAGGGTAGAGTAGGGCTTTATTTTCCCTGCCGCCCTGGTTCCGTATCCCAGTTCGTAAGGAATATAAATCATCCAGCGGGAACCAAGAGGCATCACCTTCAGAGCCTCCTGCCAACCGTCAATCACCTCATTCACTCTGAAAGATTCCGGTCTTTTTCTGCTGAAAGAATCATCAAATACCGTTCCGTCAATCAGTGTACCTTTATAGTGAACTTTCACCATACTTTTAGCTGTAGGCACAGGTCCTTTACCTTGTAATATCACTTTGTACTGCACACCGCAAGGCAATTCCATTATTCCTTCTTCGTTCAGGTTCTCTTCCAGGAAGCGGATATTTGCTTCTTATAATCTTTATGCTTTAGGCTCATATTTGTTCTATTTTATTATTTAATAATATATGCTCAGGTCTGTTTTCAGTGCAAATGTAATATATTTCCATCTATTTTTGCCAGCTTATTTATGCCGGGTAGTTAAATAGCATGACTTTCAGTATTAATAATGCTTTCTCCAATCAGAAAGCTAATAATATTCGTTTACGGATTTGTTGCTCTATTATTTTTTCTATAACTTGCCATCATTTATCACGTCAAAACAAATTTATAATATATAATTCAAAAAATGATTAGAATTTCTACCTGGGCATCCTTAATTGGGGTGTTTTTTAGCTTGGGATGCCAGTCGGAACATGGTAAATGTGTTCTGCAGCCCGCCAATGAATATAAAGAGTATGTAATAGATGCTGAATCTGAACTTTCAACTTTAAATCTCTACACTTTCGAAGATCATGGACACGAGTATCTTACCTTTCCTGTTCACAAAAAAGAGCTATACTTATTTACGATTTGTTATCTGGTAAATTAGTTCAAAATTTCTTTTTCAATGTTGAAAAACCTCGGGGAATAGGGACGGAGCTTTATGGTTATTATGCAAAAGATATGGGACATATTTATGTTCCCGATTTTAATGAAAAGGCAATTTATGAAACAGACACAACCGGTGTTTTCAAAAAAACAATTAATTTCAATGTTACTGATGACGGACTGATACCTATGCCTGCATATTATAATAATCTGCATAATGTTCAGCTAACCTTTATAGGCAATAAGCTTTATATACCTCAACAATTAAATGCCAGTCTAGGTAGCTCATGGGTAGAAAAGAGTCCGATAGGTATAACTGTAGATACAGTGAGTGGAAATGTTCGTAAACTGCCCATGAATTTTCCGCCTCTCATTCCTTCGAAAGAACTAAAGAACAGTATAGAAGGAAGTCTGCCTTATAGTGAAGTATTCGATGGTAAACGATTTGTTTACTCATTCAGTATGGACGAAAATTTGTATGTGGTTTCTCCCGATCACCATAATATACAAAAGATAAAAGCCAAAAGTAAATATATACCAGAATTAAAATTCAGAAAGATTCCATCCGATTTTTCTAAAACATTGAAAACAACTTGCGAAGCAGCTACTTACGGAAATATTATCTATGATAAATATCGTCAGGTATATTATCGCTTTGCTTATCCGGAATCTGAATTGGATGACAATGAAGACTTCTTAAGAATTTTAAACTCAGGCAAGAAAGAGTTTTCAATTATTATTTTGGATAAAAACCTTAAGATTTTAGGTGAGACAAAATTTCCTCCATTCACCTATTTGCCTCATATATTCTTTATTAGTAAGGATGGTCTTTATTTGAGTGTAAATCATTTCAAACGAAAAGATTTCTGTGACTGGAAACTTCGCTTTCAGAAAATAGAATTGATAAAGCAATAATCTGATTTGGAAAATAAATAAAAACGTTTTTGAATAAATAGTCAATCCTTAAAAAGTCAATAGTATAAATAGAAAGAGCTAAACCTCAGTGTTTGGCTCTTTCTATTTTTTGCTATTTGAAATAATGCATTCTCATTTTTTTTTTCTGATAATCTATATAAAAAAGGCCGCGCCAAAAGTAATATCTTTTGGCGCGGCCTATAACTTTTATTTCCTCAAATCTAGTTTGGAGTTACAAATTTTCTCCATCTAGGGTCACCGATACCCAGTTTATAAATCTCATGATTTCTTACAGCATCAGTATTTTTGTAATAAAGACCGTTGAGGTCGTACTCGTGTATATTAATATCGCCGTTTTTGCCAAGTGCGTTTGGACTTACCATCAGATCAGTAGGAGAGATACCTACCACACCCAATTTAACTTCCGTTTCATCTTTACCGTAAACATTTGATTTACCGGCACCTTGACTCGTAGAGCTAAATCCATTGGAAGAGAATATACTACCCTTGTTCAAGTTTGTATTTGTAGAGTAGTTATTTCTAACGTAGAAGTTAACCCCGTTGAAGTTACGGATATCCATACCTTGCAGATACATAGATCTGGCGTCTCCATCAGCCTTATGCTGAATGAACAGATTCTTCTCTACAGTAAATGAACTGTTCGAAGGATTGTAACGCATACTGAACAATAAACGACCATTAGAACGAGTACTGAAATTGAAGAATGTATTGTTTGATACATTAATATTCCATTTTACATCCGTTCCCCAAGCTCTGTTCTTTGCTTCAGACAGGAAGTTATCACGTGGACTGTCAATGAATGAACAATTAGTAATATTCATGTCATTGTAAATCGTTGTGTTATCATTAGCAGCATCTTCCTGAACCCAGGCATATCCACGTCCATTGCTATCATATACACCACAGTTGTAGAACAAGCAATTATCTGTTATCCAGTGACGGACAATTCGGTATGAATTTCCCTGGAATCGAACCCATCCACGAACCATGTGCTGGAACTCACAATTACGAACTTCAAACGATTCAAGTATAAAAGGCATAGCCTGTGAATACTGATTGATAAAGTAATTACCAAGTCCTATGGTGGTAGTAGCTGGTTTATTCAGATAATTGTAGGCTTCGGGACAATCAAATTTGATGTTGTCAAATACAATAGATTCTACGTTAATACCACCCATTTCACCATTCATTGCATTACGTCCAAATGAGAAATTGCAGCTATAAGGGTTTCCATTTGCATCTTTACCAACACCCATCAGCACGGTTGCTTTTTCTGTACCGGTAGTTTTCAGCGTGAATCCTTTTGACATGGTAATTGTATTCTGCATATAATAAGTCTTTCCACTTTCTAGTAAGAACACGGTACCTTCAGCCAACGAATTGTCCGACATGTATTTCTGTAATACTGTATCTATTCTACATGCCTTATAAGTATGTGCACCTTGAATAGTATCATTCGGATCATAGTTGTATTTTATGGTAATAGGAGCTCCTACTTTACCTTTCATACGCACCATAACAGTGTTATACAGTCGGTCCCAGTAACGTTTCACTCTGTTATTCAAACCATTTACAACATAAACAGCATTCGATGACAAATTTTGCACATCAATATAACCCCTCTGAATATCTTCTTGAGTTAGCTTTATGCTTTGTGATGGTAGATCTTTATTATCATAAGAAGGTGCAATGGTAATCTGGTCCAACGGGAATTTTCCGTCTACCACTTCCAGGTTTACATCGTTAGTCTTCGCTGTCAAATCAAAATTTACACGCATAGTAGTTTCTGTAACATTACTTACAGTTATTACTTTAGGAATATTGCTACCACGTGTCAACGTTGTATAACCTATATAGTCGGCAGGGTGTGCTCCATCTCCATATCCAAACCATTTAGAATTGTATGCTTCACCTCTTTTTGACAAAGTCTGGATAGCAAATCTAAATGCTACTTCATATTGTAGATCCGGAATAGTCATACTGAGAACATCCGGGCCAACAATTGTATCAATAAGGCAATCGGTATCAAACGATGTCCCTTGTATAATCATTTTAATACGATATCCGGCAGCACCGTCAATACCAAACCAATTCAAGTATATATCATTTTTAGTACCCTGTTTTATACCGCTTGAATAAATATCGTTGCTAATGCCGGTAGTCTTATAGTCTCTGAACATCGTCATGAATTCTCTTTCAGATTCCTTTGGGCCTACCAAATCTTCATCCTTACAGGAATAAATGGATATTGCCATTAGAATGGCAGTAAAAAAATATAATAATTTATGTTTCATAACGTCTTTATTTTATTAGTTATATCCGTAGTAATTCTTGTAAACGCCATTACTTTTCTGAATAGCACTATTAGGTATAGGAAGAATATAACGTACGGGAGGTAAGTTATTCCGATCCATCTGTGGAGTAAATACGCCATATTCGTCTGCTTGAATAAAACCACGGAATGAGAATCTACATTGGTTGTTCGGACATGACAGGCCTTCGTTATACCATTTGTAGAAATCGGCAACAGAATAATCTGATCCTGGCGAATAAGAAAACGCATACGGATTGTAGAAATCAATAATTTTTAGAGTTGTATTAGGATAGATATCCGGATTATTAGGGTTAGCTACAATCTTATAGAACATCTGGAAAGGGAAATTATCAAATTCTTCTGTACCCTCAACACTGTTGTCACCACCGGATGCACATCCCATAGCATAGTATCTCATGAAGCATTTGTAAACAACTTCCGAGTAAAGATTCCAGCGTACAAGATCTTTCCAGCGCATATTTTCACCACCAAATTCAAACTTACGTTCATCACAAATAGCTTTAAAGAAGCTCTCTTTCGAAGCAGATGCAGTTGCAATATAGTTATCTACTTTTGCTGCACGATCTTCAGCCTTAAATGCACGGTTTCGTACCTCTTTCAAAGCAGCTATAGCTTTAGCACCATTGGCACCAGACACACCATCTTCAAGTTCGTTAACAGCTTCAGCATACATCAGCAACACATCGGCATAACGCATATAAGGATAGTTTATCCCAGTATTTCCATTACTGGAAGCTCCAAGTGAATTACCCGGTGATGTCCAGAACTTAGACCATTTGTTGGCATGAACGCTATAATCATTACGCACAACAGGTGTTCCGTCATAGTTATAATACCACATACCTACCGTTTGGTTCAAGCGAAGATCACTACGATCGAAATCGTATCGGTAAAAAGCGTTCAGGCGGATACCACCGGCACTTCCTCCCCATACATTTATATCAGTACTAATACCATCCAAAGTGCTTCCGCTAGGACCATGTTGATATCCTACAGAACCACTTCCATTCTTTAAGAAAGGAATCTCAAATATAGGATCGTCATCATTATCAACAATATAATTACATTCATCAACAAACACATCTCTGAATGATTTATTTAAGTGATGCGTAGAAGAACTGATTACAGAATCGGCATAGACTTTTGCAATCTGGTAATATTCTTTATAATCATCTGGTCTCTTCATAGTACCCTGGCTTAGCGGATTGGTGTCATCAGGATAAAGTGAGTAACCACCTCTGGTCAAAGCCATGCGGGAAATCATTGCATAACAAAACTCGCGAGAAACACGTTCAATACCATCAGTATTCTCTCTTGCATAATTCAATAGAGGAGCTGCACTTTTCAAATCATTAATTAGTGTGGTAAGTATCTCATTTCTGTCAGTTATTGGAATAACCAGTTTATCTCCCAAGTCATAAGAAGGAGTAAAACTAAAAGGAATATCACCGCAAAGAACAACTAAATCGTGATAAAACATAGCTCTCAATACTTTGGCTTCTGCCAATTGAGCACGAATTATAGTATCACCTTGCAAATACAAATTACTTTTTTCCACACCCTTAATAAAGATGTTAGCCTCGTTCTATTCCAGTGTAAGCAGCAGTCCACGCCTTTGAAATGGCAGAACCATTTTGAGTTCCATCAAAACATTTAAAGTCAGCACCACCCACATTTCTGATTTCCGAGCTGAAAGGAGTAAATTCCACATCGCTATTAAGCGCAAACGCATTCATATAAGCATCCCCATAAGTATCACTAGACATTAGTGAAGCATAGACAGAGTTCAAACTTCGATTGATTTCATCCTTGCTTCCAAAGACGTAATCTTCACCGTATTTTGACTCAGAACTAACCTCGAGGTAATCAGTGCATGAGGATAAACCTGCCAATATTAACAGTGCAATAAGTATTAATTTATTTTTTTTCATGTTGTAATCTTATTTTTAGCGGGGTTAGAATGTAATATTTAAACCTAATAAGAAGTTACGGCTTCTTGGATAACGGTTGTAATCCACACCCGGAGTCAAGCCAGTCTGCACGTCCACTTCAGGATCATATCCTGAATATTTGGTCCAAACAAATAAGTTATAACCACTAGTGTAAAAACGAAGACGTTCAATACCCATACGCTTGGTCATTTTCTTAGGTAGAGTATAACCAATTGTTACATCCTGCAAGCGAAGGAAAGAACCATCTTCAATAAATTTATCGATAGCCACTTTCTTACCAATATCAACAGGATTAAAGGTTTTAGCCTTAGAGTTGATGTCAACATACTCGTCTGCACACCAGTAAGTATTAAGCATACGGTCACCTTGATCATTAGCATAACGCCAACGGTTAGGTTCTGCAAATTCGGCCAATACATTATAGTAATTATTAGTGTTTCCTTCAAAAGAAGATAGAGTATAACGAGTAGCGTTATTTACATCAAAGCCATACATGTAAGTAAAGTTACATGAAAAGTCGAAACCTTTGTAAGAACCATTTAAGCCGAAACCTCCGCTAAACTTAGGATTCGTATTACCAATAACCACTTTATCATTGTCATTAACTATATTCACGTCTTTTTCACCATCCACACCATCTACAAAGTTCTTGAACTTTAGTTTACCTGGTGCTGTGCCAAATAATGCATCACAGTTTACAGTTCCTTCTTTGGCTTCATAATTGTAATTGTTAGTTGGATTGAATTCATCGAATCCGTAAATGCCATCAGAAACGAAACCATAGATAAGTCCTAACTGATCTCCTACTTTAAGGCAGTAGTCATAGTTAGATGATTTCCAACGAGACGAAGTTGCCCAAATCACATCATCAACACCATTTAATTTGTCAATACGAGTTTTGTTAGATCCGAAAGTGAAATTTCCGTTCAATTTGAAATCGCGATTATCGATAATGTTTCCGTTGATAGTAAGTTCAAAACCGCGGTTAGTAACCTGACCTATGTTCTGCATCTGTCTTGTGTAACCTGTTGTCAAAGGAATTTCACTTTCATAAAGCAAGTCGCGAGTAGTATTCCAGTATACTTCCGGAGTAATAGTCAAGCGTTCGCCAAATAAACCTAAATCGATAGCAAGGTTACGTGTCATAGTTGTTTCCCATTTAATTTTTGTATTCGGGAAAGTGCTACCTCCTGCATTAACATAGTAATCATAACCTTTTTCATTTCTTTCACCCCAACCTGGTCCCACCAGATGAGTTGATAACATACTGATATCTCCACATGTCGTCGGTAATGCGGTTGTTACCAGCCATACCAACAGCTGCACGAATCTTCAAATTAGAGATAGATTTTATATCCTCCATAAAACTCTCTTTTTTCATTACCCATGCACCTGAGATAGCAGGGAAGTATCCCCATTGATTGCCTGGTGCGAATTTTGTAGAACCATCGGCACGGAATGTAGCAGATACAAGGTATTTGCGATCAAAGTTGTAGTTAGCCTGACCAAAGAAAGACGCAGTTCTGTCAGGAGATGAAATATAAGAAGTAGAACTATAAGGAGTACCTAGTCCCATATTATTTAGAGCTTTTGTAGGCGAGATTTCTTTTGGTAAATAGCGAACATTGAAATCATTACCACGGCTCAATGAGTGCTGTACTTCCTGGCCTAACAAGAATGAAAGATTGTGTTTATTATTCAATGTTACACCATAGCTCAAAGTGTTGGTCCATACATAGCTATCAGATCTACTACTGTTCTTATCAGCAACAGGCTGTTTTTCATAAGCCCCTGAAGTTAGATAACCCCAGAAACGGTCCTGGTTAGAAAAGCCCATATTCAACATACCTTCTGTACGGAATTGAAGTCCTTTCATAATGGCCCATTCTAAAGATACCTGATTAGTGAATGTATATGAATGTTGCAGATTATAGTTCTGATCAATCTGTCCTTTTGGGTTTGTTAACTGGAAATACTTTTCTTCTTCCGGGTCAATTGTTTCCGGAGCACGAACAGCAAAGTCGCGTAAACCATTTGTTGGACGATAACGAAGAATATCAATGATACCGCCATTACCAACATTATCAGCACCGGCACCGGCAGTACGGCGATAACTTATACGTGAATTGACCAATAATTGCACTTTCGAAGAAAGTTGAGCGTTAAATTTCATATTCAGGTTGGTACGACGAACGCCTGAGCCAATCAACACACCATTCTCGTCATTGTGAGTAAGAGAGGTGTTGAATTTTAATTTTTCGGTACCACCACCTACAGTAACATTATACATATAACTCATAGGATGGCCACCCCAAAATCTCGTCTTGCCAGTCAACGCCTTCTACGCTCTTATAAAGATCAAAATCCTGAGGGTTACCAAAGTTATCACGGAATTTGTAATTTTTGGTATTATCTCCTACAACATTTTCATATTGAATTTTTACATAATCGTATGGATCAAGTAATTTCATTTTGCGGGCAAGAGATCTTACCTGCGCATAAGTATTGAAACTAACAGATAATTTACCTTCCTGAGCCGATTTTGTAGTAACAATTACTACACCATTACCACCCCTTGCACCATAAACAGCAGTCAAAGATGCATCTTTCAATACATCGATAGATTGAATATCTGTTGGAGGAATGTCATTTATATTACTAGCCTGGAAGCCGTCTACAATATAAAGAGGTTGATTACTTTGTGTTACAGACGTACCCCCACGAACTCTGATGTTAATCTCGGCTCCCGGTTCACCATCCAGGGTAGTAACCTGCACACCGGCAATTTTACCCTGAAGAGCTTCAGCTGCTGAAGCTACCGGAACGCGAGCCAATGAAGCTCCTGAAATGGAACCTACCGAACCGGTTAAGTCAGCTCTTACCTTGCTACCATAACCAATTACAACGACCTCGCTCAAAGCAGTTTGGTCTTCTTCCATGTTTATCGTCAGAGTTTTTCCTGCTACAGCAACAACTTCCTGAGGTTTCATACCTATGTATGTAATCACCAGTCGTTTACCGGAGGCTGAAATTTTTAATGAAAAGTCACCATTCAGGTCAGTCACTGTTGCTTTGGCTTTATTATTTTTTTCAAAGACAGTGGCTCCAATGATTGCTTCTCCATTATTATCCAGAACCTTACCTTTTATTACAATGCCTTGAGCAAAAAGCTTTTGGCGGTACTGATAACATAAATATCAGTAGGATTAGTACCCACCGAAAATGTGTTTTTTTAATCATAGATAAAGAGGTTTTTTAGGGACTTAGAATTCTGTTTACTTGCATTCAATGATAAGTCCCTATTATAGTCATTGAATACAATTGAAAAAGATTTTAGTTTCGTGATTAAACCAGTTAATGATTCAGTTAACGGTTTCTAGCTTTCGCTGCAGTTGTGAATGTACATTTGCGTTTTTTTGATTTCATTAGATTTTTAAAAAGATATATTTAACAAAATTAGTATCTATTGACAATTACAGGGTACAATAAATGGTCTAATTCGTGCAAAAATTGGTATGGTTATAAAAAATCAATATTTCCACATTTAGCCTGTATTTTAGATAGTTGATTGTGTGTTTGTATGTTTGCTCATTTTATACACAATTTGATCTCTATACATGGGCATGATGCCCACTTTGGAGTTTATAAGATTTGTATTGGTATGCCGTCTTATTCCTGTTTTATATATTGGGAAAGATATAGTGCGGTTTGCTTTTTCTGAAAATAAGATAAGCCCTCCAGGTATGCTGCCATGAGGCAAACCTGGAAGGCTTATTATTCTAAATTAAGAAAGTATGAATCTAATTTATTGCACCCTCTTTTTGTTCAGATGCTGCTAAAGGAATGCAGATAGTTATTTCTTCTTTTATATTTAAGGCTTATATATTGTTATAAGTGTATTATCTCTCAAGTTTGCTTTTATCAATTGGTACAGCGCCAACTTCGGAACCAAAAAGATTCAGAATCTGATTTACTTTGTCAAGGCGTAAAGACTGCTTTCCTCGTTCCAGTTCACGTACAAAACGAAGGTCCCACACCCGATTTCTCCGATAAATCAAACTTGCGTAAGGTTATACAGCTTACGCATTTGCTTTACGTATTTGGACAGAGATAGATATTCCATATTATACCCGTTTGGGTATAAATGTAGGGATTTAATGTAGATTGTACCCTTTTGGGTATAATTTTATGATTTTATGGGTTGTTTGTACCCGCTTGGGTATAAAATTGGATTTTTAAATATCGGTTGAATGCAGTTTGTCTTTTTCTGAAAAATAAAAAACGCCTTCCAAGTATGCTGCCATAAGGCAAGCCCGGAAGGCTTATTATTTTAATTAGAGGATCTTTTAATAATTAATTTTTAAAAGCAATTTATTCATCTTAGAATAGCCAACTCAGATAATATTTCTCTTTTCAAAAATAGTATCTAAATGAAACTGCAAAAACTCTTTGCGTGGTTTAAACTTTTTAGGCAATTCAATTCTTTGTCCATCAATCGAAGCAAAATGCTTGTTATAAAAATCAGTGTCCTGACGTTGCTTTAGCTCGCTAGAAATAAGTATTTTATAACTCTCATTAATCCCAATTAAACCTTTGTCGTAAGCCTTGTCGTAAAGAGCAGAAAGACAGATTCCATTTTCTGGGTTTAGTCTTTCTTTTACTTCTTCAGCCCAAGGGATAATATGCGACGCTATTAAGAGGTCTGGAACGTCTATACCGGTAATGGCGCATCTATTGTTGTAGTTACAAAGTATAATCTGTCTGAAAATATTTTGATTAACTCTAGCTTTTACTAATTGATTTCTACTTTCGCCTTTGAGTTCTGTTATGTCGGTTAAAAATTCTTTGAATTTGTCTTCAATAGTTTTGTTTTGACGTCCAGCAAGTATTCTCTCACTTTCATAAAGCAATGATTCTTTGTTATTAATAAATTCATCCCATATTGGCTTGCATTGCTTTAATCCACCAGTCAATCCTTTGATACCTCTTTTATGTTCAAAAGGGTCGCAAGCTGCGAAATTACCAAGTCTGAGGGCTATTGAATTAGGAGAACGATTTAGAATAGTTGCAAGTTCTATCACTTCGGGAGTGCTGTGGTGCATCTTTCCGAAGGGCAATTTAAGATATAAATTGAAAGCTAATATCAATTCATCACGTGTCCATAATATTCGCTGCGTCATTGTTGAATATAATTTTATGATCTGAATTTATGTTTTGTCAACAGATCTATTTCGAATAATTATTTAGATGTTAGAATTTGTACATAAAAAATGCTACTATTTCTGATTTTAAAAGGACTTACTAGATTACATGCTTAATTCACTGTTTCTTAAGTTCAAATGTTTCAGTTTCACCAGTTAAAGATATGGAGGTTTCGTTTAAACGACCCGATAACCAGGCTGCTTGATCTAATAGATTCATTTCTTTATATATTATTATTGCATTATTTTTGTCTATACTATATCTATATACTGAATTAAGATAATTAGAAGGGTTTCCACCATTTGCTGTTTCTGTATAATAGCATTCACTTTCTCTTATAAATTGAAACCAATATGTTTTATCATCAATTGTTTGCGACCATTTGGTTCCAACTAGAGGATTATAATCTTTTTCATTATCTTTATTGCAAGCTGTTAACGTTAAAAGTGGAAGGAGAAGAATGAATAATAAATTTTTCATGAGTAGGAAATTAAATAAATTAGGTAATATATTTGATTGTCGAAATTAATGATTGAATATTTAATAAATTGATCATTTAAATTGTTTCAAAAATATGAATATTTTTCTTATAGATGATTACTCTTATATAAATATTTTTTTCAAATAATATCAAATTATTCTGAAGCAACTATCTAGTTATAAATAATTCCAATCCCGCACTAACCCCACCATCCTTTGCCATTGCCGGCGCAAAATTCATAATTCAGCTATCATTCTAACAAGAGTAAGGGTTCACAATCTTCTATCACTAAAGTATTAGTGAAATGCTCTTTAAACTTTTCTTTATGTTCTGTGTGAATAGGAATAATTTTCTTCGGCTTGAGCGTAGTTACAATTTCTTTAAGTTCATTTAATGTAGCATGCCCACTAGTATGTACATAGTATAGATTGTAGTTTTTAGCTTTAGCCCATTCAAAAGTGGTTTGTTTTCATCTCTTTTTTCATATTCTTTCCAAAGAGAGGTGATCAGATTTCCATTTGAGGAAGTGCATTTTTAAGAAATTCCAAAACGCTTGGACGAACTACAACAACATACTTACCCGGATCAGTTGAAATCATTTCGGGCGTAACTTTATAAAGATTAGGCTCTAAACTAATGGCATAATTCCAATGACCTGAATTCTTAAGATTGTTTGTAACATACTTAGGATAATAAACTCCCATGTTATCATGAGAGCTTAGAAACGGTATTTTATTATTAAGTCCATGAATCTCTTTCAGAACATTAGCTACATATACATCAACCACCATTATCTTTTTGCTTTTCAGGCAAGCCCGGTAAAGAGCTACAAGTCTATCTATGTTTTGCCCTGAACACCATACGTAATTGATAGCGTTAGAAGTTGAACGAAATATGCTCAGGAATTCTTCTTCTATCTCTTTTTCTGTCTTTATATTATCAACTTCATTATTAATATTTGTTCCTTCAAGAATCATATAATCAACCTCTTTAGGCAGAAGTCTGTAAAGTTTGCTTTTAGGACCATGAAGCCTTATATCTCCACTATATAATATCCGTTTACCTTCAGCTTCTATGAGAAAAGCCATTGCATCATATGCTGAATGATCTACAGTATAAGGAATGATAGAAATATCTTTAATTCTTATTTCATTGAGTGGCTTTATCACATTTAAATTCTTCATTTCCTTTTGATGAAGAAAGATGGCGTTTATTCCAAAAATATTCTTTGTTCCTTCGCTTACATAGACAGGAATAGATTCGTCTAATAATGGCAGTAAGCCATAATGATCCAGATGATAGTGGCTGATAAAAATAGCATCTATATTTCCTTCAATACCAGGATTGTATAGATTCAAATTGCCTTCAGAAGCTTTACTATCTAAAGGAAGTCCAATATCAATAAGAATCTTTGTAGTAGCAGTTGCAATTTCCACGCAACTGCCACCTATTTGATTTGTACCACGATGAATAGTAAGGGGCATTATACAGCATTTATTTTGACTTCACCATTGAATCCATCAGTTTCCGTTATTACAATTCGGTTATCATCTTCTTTTTTATAGAAAATACTTGCTAATTGAATTGTATCGTTCTCTATTTTTACTGATTTAGTATCAAAATCATCTAGCAAAGATTTTGCTTGATCTTTTAAGTTTTCAGGAACCATTAAAACTGCATAGAAAGTAATTCCACGGTTTAATCTATTCTTGCCAAATCCGAATATCTCAATCCATCTTTCGTTCGCTTTACTTTTACGTAATAATTCACGAATAGATACAGCGTAGTTCAGCACTTGTTCAATTCCATTGTTGTTTTTAAAATAATCCTTAGAAACTTTTAACTCTACAATAGCGATGTTAGTGCTAATTCCACGTCCAACTCTGGCTAGGATATCTATATTACCCATCCCTTTTTCACCTTTCCCATTTACAGGCGAAGCCATCTGAAATCTGAATTGACCGGCAATTTTTATTGGCTGTATATTTAGTAAGCTTTTGTTTTCAGATTTTGTTTTCTCAAATTCAGAAATAATTAAGGATTCATGTTTGTGTTCTTCTGAATGCAATTTATTTGTTTCTGTATTATCAAAGAACTTTCTAAACTTAGTACCGTCATCACTTTTCCAATTAAACCCATTAACTGGAAAGTTAGGGATATCTTTGAAATAATTTTCAACAGTGCCGCAGATCGTTATTTTATATGGCTTACAAACATCCATTGAGGCAACTTGTTGTCCCAAATACCGAAGAGATAGTAGAGGTATATTACTTGTTGCTTGTTTAATATTTATATACTTCTTTAAATTTTTAGGAAGATTTATTCGAAATTGACTATAATCTTTCTGCTGAATTTTCTCTGCATACGAATCAAATCGTTCAAATAGGTCTTCCTTATAAAACTCTGTTGTTAAGTCATTAACTAGATCTTGTAATTTTTTCATAGATTTTAATTTTTATAATTTAAACAAAAATAGAATTTTAGTCAACTCTATCCTAATTTTGTCATTATTATTATTGTAAAATATAACTTCGCCAAAATAGAATCAATGATTTAATCAATCTTCTCCATTAATCAGCCAGTTTATGTCCACATCCTGAAAAGTCTGATTTATTTTAATAATCATTTCTAATGAAGGGTTAATACGGTGATTTAAAACAAATAACAACTTGCTCTTTTCAATATTGGTGATATTGCAGAAGTTATCAATTGTAAGACCGTTATTATTAATTATTGTCTGTATACGATTCGCTATGTTTTCCATAATTAGCGCTTGTGATGTACATGAAAATTTAATTATTTTCCTCATGTTTAAGTTTCCTTTCCAATTTATTTTTTCAATCATTAGCTGAAGTGCAATCATTACAAAAAAGTTATCATCAGTAAAATTCATGTTTACATAACCATTTTTTCTCCGATATTCACTCAGCAAATCATTAATTTCTTTAGCAGCTTGTTTATATATCAAAGCCTCATTAGGCTTGATATTTAGTAAATAGCTGTTTTTGCCAATCTGAATATGAATTTTATCATTTGCATTTTCATGTTTCATATTGTTTGCTTTTATAATGTTTAAGTATGTCACCAACAATGGTTTCTATTATTTTTAGAGAATGATAAATTGGCAATGCATTTTAATATTGGTATGATTACCAAAAACCTTCTCTATTATAATACGAAGAACTTTTTTTTCTATTTTCATTATTTCTTTATGATTGTTGAGTAAATTAATATAACTGAGGTGCGTTTTAAAAGTCTAAACTTGATGTGATAATATTTTATATAATGGGATTCGAAGATATCTGTGTTATGCTTTGTTTGATTGTATGTGTTTATTTATTTCTATAAATGCCAAAAGAGTTAAATATTTATAATAAGATTTTTTTGTAATCTTTCCTATTGTGAAAAATAGAAAGATATCGCGATTCGTAATAATTAATGATTATTTTTGTGGAAAACAATAGCAATTAAAAATAAGTATTATGCTATGTGTTATGAAGATTGCTAACAATTGTAAATAGTGGATAAATGCATATACTACATATTTCAGATACTCATAGCAAACATAATTTGTTGCAAACCTTACCACCTGCAGATATAATTGTACATTCAGGAGATATATCTTTAAATGGAACAGAGGATGAAATAATTGATTTTATTGAATGGTTTGATGCGTTACCATATAAATATAAAATATTCATCGCTGGTAATCATGATGACTATTTATATAAAGCAAATCTGGAAGGCTTGAGCAGTAATTGCTTTTATTTGTGCAATTCGGAGATTACAATCAATGACGTTAAATTCTATGGATTACCTATGTTTATGGAAGACATAATATCTGGGGATTATATTGAAAACATAAATAAAATTCCATCAGATACCAATGTATTAGTAACACATCAACCATCTTATGGCATTTTAGACTATTCTCGAAATAGAAATTATGGCGATCTTTATTTGTTACAAACCGTTTATAAAATTCAACCACAGTATCATCTTTTTGGACATATTCATGATGCTTATGGCATTAAAAAGCATAATAATACCACATTCGTAAATTCTTCTATTCTTGATGAATCTTTTGAAATTGTTAACCAACCAATTTTATTGGAATATTATTAAGCTTATAAATATTGGATTTTTAGTTTCACCTTCATCCCTCACTCCCTCACCAATCAACCAATAACCACTTGAAAACCAATAATAACCCCTAGGTGAGGGATACAAAATCATCCCTCATCAATCCCTCACTACCCCCGCCATCCCTCACCATTTTCGGAGTAAAATTCATAATTCAGCTATCTGTTTCCTGGCATACTAAAAATTGTTTATATAAAATTACAGTAAAATTTGTATATATACATTTCAAATTATACTTTTGATAATAAATACAATAATAACTTGTATTACAAATAACTTAATAATAAATTGATATGGAAAATGTTGTTTTTAATGAGAATGGCTAAAGAATCTCTGAGAGGTAAATGGGGATTGGCTATTGGAACTTTTTTGGTGTATGCTTTGATTGTTGGTGGTGGTTCTTTTAGTGGAATTGCAACTCTGATTGTTGGTGGTCCAATGACTCTTGGATTGGCCCTTTTTTCATTATCTATAGCAAGAAATCAGGAAGCCCGGTTGGAACAACTGTTTAAGGGATTTAATAATTTTGGAACTTCATTGGGAGCCTATTTATTAATGATTATTTTTGTTTTATTGTGGACAATCTTGTTAATAATACCTGGAATTATTGCTGCTATATCTTATGCCATGACTTTTTTTATTATTGCTGATAATCCTTCTATCGGAAGCATGGAGGCTATTGATAAAAGTAAAAAGATGATGTATGGCTATAAATGGAAATTTTTCTGCCTGATTCTACGGTTCTTAGGATGGGCGATACTTTGTCTTTTTACATTAGGACTCGGCTTCTTTATTCTGAAGCCTTACATGGAAATTTCTTTTGCAAAATTCTACGATGATATAAAAGGTAGTCAAGAAGCTGAAGAAGCTGTAGCTACCGATATGTAATTTCTCTATTTTGGGCTCAGTAAATGACTTACTGAGCCCAAAATGTATAATTTGATATAGCTAAAAGCCTCATTCTTTCAACTATTTTTACTTCTGAATAACGGGTCGTTTTTTCTCTTCTGTTACTACTTCCTTTCGATTTTGGTCTGCTGACCTTTTCTCACAACTTCAACACTTGTTTTACCTGCAAAATCGCTAAACTGATTTGTGGCCTGTGTTATCTCCATACATAACCAGACTTAATGAATTTTGCGGTTAAAAATAAGTAAGTCTGCAGCCAAGGGCTTATGGGACTGCATTCGAGGGCTTATCAGTCTAGGGCCGCGGGCCCATGGGTTCACGGCCGCGGGCTTACTTAACTTTCCTTGTTAAATTCGTTAGTTTTGGTGGCTAAATGGCTATTGAGCTTTATCTAAATAGGTTTGCACTTATCAATATAGATGAGTTCGACCAGATTACTAACAGTCAGCAGGCTTTTTTGAAACATATACTTCAGAAACCGGTGGTTAATACGCGTAAGCCCAATCAGAGTGTTGTGCAGGAGTTGCGTCGTTATGCTTCGTTTATAGCCACAAGCAATCATTACGATTTGCTGACTGACAATTCAGGCGGTCGCCGGTATATCTGTATAGAGGTTACTGGCATTATAATAATTCCGCGGAATATAAACTATGATCAGCTTTATGCGCAGGCGCTGAGCGAGATTCAGAATGGCGAGCGTTATTGGTTCGACAGTGAGGATGAAGCTATTTTGATGACAGGCAATGAGAAATTCGAAGTGCAGCCTCCTGCCGAACAGTTGTTTCTGCAGTTCTTTCGTTCGGCTGAAAAGAATGAGTCTTGTGAAAAACTGCTGGCTTCTGAAATTCTCACCAGATTACAGAAAAAGAGTGGTTTCAAGCTATCCACCACAAAGATTACTACCTTCGGACGTATTCTCACCAAGCTCAGTGTTCCGTTGACTAATTCAAAAAAAGGCAGGCTATATAACGTGGTGGAGTGCTGAAAAAGTGAGGGTAGCCCCGTAAAGTGGGGGTAAAGTGATGGATGAAAAACCATCCCTCACTCTGTAATTTACTAATATTCAGTGTGGTTTGTCTGAAAAGTTATAGAGTGAGGGTAGAAATTCAAAAAACATTTCACCAATAAGAATGTTATTTACTAAGGTGCTTATCATGTTGTTTTTTGGGCAAAATGAGATAAAAAGCTTTTTGTTTAAAAAATATTAAATGGAAGATAGTGTAACCTAAGTTACAACTTTCATCCGATCAGCTCCTTACTTTTGCTATACACTAAAGATGAGTAGATCATCAGAAGAATTTCTAAGATAAACCAATAAAAGATACTATTATGGATGAAGATGTTGAAATTTGTCATTGCAATGGCATTATGAAAAGTGAGATAGTGAAAGCTATCAAAGAGAAAGGGTTAACTACGGTAGATGAAGTGGGTGAAGAAACAACTGCCGGTACTGTTTGTGGAAGTTGCGTTCCTGATATTGAAGAGATCTTGAAAGAAGTAAATGGTTAAAACTGAATTAAGAAAATAGAAATTATGATGACAACTGAAATTGCGGTTACAACAAACAAAAAAAATAATCTTTTGAAATTAAGAGCAAGCATTTTTTCAATTCTTATTTTTTCAATGTCCGTGTTTTTATCAAGTACAGCATTTGCGCATTGCGACACTATGGATGGACCACTAATTGCAGATGCAAAAAGAGCTATTGAGAAAAACAATGTAAACTATGTACTTAAATGGGTAATGCCTGAACATGAAAAAGAAATAGTAGATGTGTTCAATTTATCTATGAAAGTAAGGGGATTGAGTCCAGAACCAACCGAAATTTCAGAAAAGTACTTTTTTGATGTTTTAGTTCGTGTTCACAGAAGCGGTGAAGGTGTTCCTTTTACGGGAGTTAAGCCATCCGGAACCCCAATTGATGCAAAGATTCTGGCTGCAGATAAGTCTATTGAAGTTGGAAACTTGTCTCCATTAGAAGGTAAGGTTGCTAAAAAAGATTTACCTGAACTAACTAAGAGATTTAAAAAAATTATCTCATTGAAGAATTATGATGTGAACGATGTGAAAGCTGGCAGAGAGTATATTGAAGCTTATGTTCAGTTCTTTAAATTTGCTGAAGGTGAAGAACATGCCGGCGAAAGTCATGGACAAGCAAAGCATTCATCAGCTACAAAGCAACATCATGCTCATTAATATATTTGATTAGAAATAGTTATAATATAAGTAGATAGAAAACAGAAAAGAGCAGCAATTTTATTTGCTGCTCTTTTCTGTTTTTATAGTTCCTGTGATTCTTAACAAAGTCCAAAGGATTTCATATCTTCTTCCACGGTTGTTATTGTTTGAACGCCAAAATTATCCTGAACAATCTTTAGCAGGTTAGGAGTTAAGAAACCTGGTAAAGTAGGACCAATATGTGTATTCTTTATTCCGAGATACAGCAATGCAAGATGAACGATGATTGCTTTTTGTTCGTACCAGGCAATATTAAAGATGATTGGTAATTTATTGATATCATCCAGCTTCAGCACTTCTTTTAATTTAAGCGCAACTACTGCCCATGAGTATGAATCATTGCACTGGCCGGCATCGAGTACTCTTGGTATTCCATTGATATCGCCTAATTGCAGCTTGTTATACCGATACTTGGCGCATCCGGAAGTAAGGATAACAGTATCTTTAGGTAATTGTTTTGCAAATTCAGTATAATACTCACGAGTTTTCTGGCGTGCATCACAGCCCGACATAACAACCAGTTTTTTTATTGCTCCGGAATTTACAGCTTCCAGAACTTTATCGGCCAAAGCCAATACCTGGTTGTGTGCAAAGCCAATGGTTATTTCACCATTCTCAATTGCTGTAGGAGGTTGGCACTTCTTTGCCAGTTCTATGATTTCAGAAAAGTCTTTATGACCATTAGCCAGTTTCTTATCAATCACTTTCCAATCGGGCATTCCTGCTGCACCTGTTGTAAATATCCTGTCGTTATAGGTTGTTGTTTTACGTGGAGGTACAAGGCAATTGGTAGTGAAAAGAACCGGACCGTTAAATGTTTCGAACTCATCGAGCTGACGGTGCCATGCATTTCCGTAGTTTCCTACCAGATGTTTGTACTTCTTGAAATGAGGATAAGCATTGGCCGGTAGCATCTCGGAATGAGTATAAACATCTACGCCTGTCCCTTCTGTTTGAATAAGAAGTTGCTCCAAATCATTCAGATCGTGTCCGCTGATAAGAATTCCCGGATTCTTGCCAACTCCGATGTTTACTTTCGAGATTTCCGGATTACCAAAAGTGGAAGTGTTGGCCTTGTCGAGCAATGCCATAACCTTTACTCCATGTTCGCCGGTTTTTACAAGCCAGTCCAGCATATCTTTCAGACTCATAGGTCTGGTAATCATAACAAGCGTTTCTTCCATGAAGTTGTAGATATCCTGTTCTTCGAATCCCAGATTAAAGGCATGTTCTGCATAGGCCGCAATACCTTTTATGCCAAACAATGTATACTGTTTCAAGGCACGGATATCTTCGTCTTTGTCAAAGAACAAAGTGCTTACCTGCTTTGCTTTTTCATTAAAGTCTGCTTCGCTGGTTCCTTTCCAGTCAAGTGCATCATTCTTTTCATTAATATTTGCTTTTGTTTTCAGGTTATCCCGAAGAGCGATGCAATCATTGATAGCCTTCATTATTGCGGCGTTATCAAAATTGGCATTTGTAATTGTGATAAACAAGCCATTAGTAATGTACTTACTCTCTACGTTAGTATCTATCCCTTTCTTACGGGCTTCGATAGTTGCAAATGCAAGTCCCTGACATGCAAATATTAGTAAATCCTGAAAATTGGCGGTATCTTCTTTTTTACCGCAAACTCCGTTAATGGTGCAGCCTGTGTTTTTGGCTGTCTCCTGACATTGATTACAAAACATACCCATAGTACTTCATTTTTAAAAGTTAGTATACAAAATATATCGGTTTAAATAATCAGCATTCAATAAACAATCAGGAAAGACATTTGTTTATAACTATTGGACTTTTCACAAATATAATAAATTATCCGAAAGTTGTGTCGTTGAGTAAGATTAACTTTCAGAAAATCAGTTTTTAAACATAAAAATGACAGGAGGTTTGCTGAAGCGGGATGTAGGTACAAATAGCTAATTATTTTTATTTAGAAGGTCGAGTGTATGGGTTATCAGCTCAGTTCCACCCCATGCTCCATGCCCGGGGATAACGATGCGTGCATCTTTGAATTTGGTATAAACCTTACTTACCGTTTTAGACCATTCTTTCACGTTGGCATCTGATAAATTGCCTAACCCTTGAGACTTCATATCTTTAATCATACATCCAGCGAACAGAATTTTTTCAGATGGAATCCACACTACAATATTATCTGGCGCATGTCCCTCTCCGGGATAGTAGCAATATAACTCCTTATTTCCAAATTTCAGAAGCAGGGAGTCTTTAAACCCTTGCTTAGGAACAGGAAGCTTATTCTGGCGGGCAAGATCGATTGTTTTTTCACATGCGTATGATTTAACTCCGATGCTTTTCAGATACTTTAATCCACCCATACAGTCTGCATGAAAATGATTAGGTATAAACCCTGTGATTTTTACATGCAAAGAATCGGTGATTGCTTTTACCATCTCTTCGGTAAGTTTGTCGTTAATAGGGGTGTTGAGCAAGAACGCTTTGCGGTTGTTTATTAATATCAGTCCGTTAGAGGAAACCAGTCCAAATTTCCCCATTTCTGCTGTCGAAACATATACGTATGCATCTTTTGATATTTGTACAAACTCCAGACCTTTTGAGATTTTTATTGTTTTGTAACCCAATTGTGCAGAAATGCTCATTGAAATGCAGCACATAAGAATGATGAAAAATACTTTTCTCATTGTAGATATGTAATTGAAGTTTTAATTATTTGTTGTTAATATTCGTATGTTAGGCTCTTTGGACTATCTTTAGTTACAAATATTTTATAGTCTTCAGAGGTAAGAATGCCATTTTTTCTTTTGGTTAATCTTACAATATTGTTTTCGTTCAGCGCAAAAGGCACTTCAAACGTTTGTTCCTCAGAAGAAGCTACATTCAAGTCGAATCCACTTTGCCTGGTTCTATATTTTGAATCAATCATTTGTTTTTCGTCACTTTCTTCTCCCCATGGGAAAAAACTGTGAACCTCGAAATAAGCATTATTTTGCTTGGGAGTAAAACCTTTCAGAGTTTATTTGAACATATCTTTTTTGAGGATATAGAAA
>Ga0268356_11079_pt1 | contig 29553 bp, 29 predicted proteins | sample BioMet10_FD_194415 | JGI IMG/M metagenome (GOLD analysis project Ga0268356, IMG submission 194415) | Sewage microbial communities from Oakland, California, United States - Biofuel 10 (PacBio Assembly) | ecosystem: Engineered > Wastewater > Sewage > Unclassified | place: USA: California | collected...
GCGTGCTTGCCTCGGCTCGGCTCGCCGACCTTCGGTCGACCGCGCAGGCGAAGGTCGACGACGCGCAGACGGAGCTTGACGAGAAACGTTCCGACGCCGAGCAGGAGCTCGCTGACGCGCAGACGAAGCTCGACGACGCGGCTGCGAAGATAAGCTCCTCGCAGCAGCAGATCGATGACGGTCAGGCGGAGTACGACGCGGGCGTGACGGAGCTCGCAAACGAGCGCGAGTCGGCGAAGGACCGGTTGCGGCCGCCGAGGAGGAGATCTCGTCAAAACAGGCGACTCTCGACGCCACGACGACCAGCTTGACGAGTCGCAGGACAGAACTGGACGCCCAGCGCAAGGCCTATGACGCGCAGGTTTGTCACCGCGCTCGCGGCCCTCGCCGACCAAGGCGTGTCCGCGTCTACGCTCGCCGATGCGGCGAGTGCGATAACGTCGCAGCTCGAGGGTGGTTGCGGAGCAGGACGCGCAGCTCACGGCCGAGCTCGCCTCGCTCTCGGAGGACGACCCCTCCTATGCGCGGTCGGCGCGGCCCTCGCCAAGGTGAAGGCCGCAGAGGAGACGAGCCTCTCAAGGCAGGCGCCGGCATCGCCCAGCTCGTCTCGCATGGGGGAGCAAATCGACGAGGCGCAGACGGGATTGACTCTGGGCGCAAGGAGGTGAGCGACGGCCGTCGCGAGCTCGCCGCCGCGAGCTCGCAGCTCGAGGATGAAACGCGCGACGGCAGAGGGGCAAGTTCGCGTCCGCCCAGGAGACGCTCGACGCCTCTGCCGACAAGCTCGCGTCGTCGCGTGACGAGCTTGCCGCCGCGCGTGGCGGAGTACGAGGACGGCCGTGACGCAGTACCAGGCCCAGAGGCCGACGTCGACCCAACGGCTTGCAGACGCGCAGGCACAGGTCGACGACGCGCAGACGCAGGTCGACGACCTCAAGGCGCCCGACGTCTACGCCCTCGACCGCACGCAGAACGAGGGTACCGTCACCTACGACGACGACACCCACCGCATGGACTCCATCGCCGACGTGTTCCCGTTCATCTTCTTCCTCGTGGCGGCGCTCGTCTCGCTCACCACCATGACCCGCATGGTGGAGGACGATCGCGTGGAGATAGGCACGTTCAAGGCGCTGGGCTATTCCACGGCCAGGATTGCCGAGAAGTACCTCGTCTATGCTGCCATCGCAGGCTTCTCGGGTGCTACGCTCGGCATTCTCGCCCTCACGCAGGTGCTCCCTCGCATCGTCATGTCAGCCTATGCGATCATCTACACCGCACCGATGCTCGCCTTCCCGATGCCGGTGACCTGTCGACGGCGCTCCTCTCGGGTGGTCTTGGCGTGGGCGTCACGCTGGCTGCTACCTGGGTCGCCGTTGTCTCGAGCCTACGCGAGACCCCCGCCACGCTCATGCTTCCGCGCGCCCCCAAGGCCGGCAAGCGCATCCTGCTCGAGCGCGTCACGCCGCTGTGGAGCCGTCTCTCGTTTTCATGGAAGGTTACCTGCCGCAACCTCTTCCGCTACAAGCGGCGCTTCCTCATGACGGTCGTTGGCATCTCGGGCTGCACGGCCCTGCTCCTCGTGGGCTTTGGCCTGCATGATGCCATCTGGGACATCATCGACTGCCAGTACGGCCCCATCCTTCACTACAACACGGTGGTCGGACTCTCCGGTGACGCGACGACTGATGATGTGGACGCCGTCGAGACCCACCTCGACGAGACGGGCGGTTGCCACGGGAACCGTGCGCGTGCAGCAGGAGAACATGCGTGCCGGCTCCGACACGGGCACATACGACGGCACGATGCGCATCAACGTGGTGATTCCCGAGGACTCTGGAAACATCGGCGATTGCCATCAGCCTCGACGAGCGGATCGGCCACGTGCCCTTGGCCTTCGACGACGACTCGGTGATCGTCACCGAGAAGCTCGCAACCAGGCTTGGCGTGGGTGTCGGCGACACGATCACGCTCTTCGACCAGGACGACGTGGGCAACGCCGTGGGCGACGGACATGCGCTCACGATCACGGGGGTCTGCGAGAACTACGTGGGAAACTACGTCTACGTGGGCCGCGACGCGTGGAAGGGGGTCTCGGCGACCGTTCCGGTCTTCTCGACGCTCTACACCACGGTCACGGAAGACGCTGATGCTCGCTCGAAGCTCTCGGAGGAGATCGGGGCATGAACGAGGTCTCCACGGTTGCGTTTACCGACGAGTCGATCAATCTCTATCGCAACATGCTCTCGGTCGTCGACCTCATCGTCGTGGTTCTCATCGTGTCCGCTGCGGCGCTCGCGTTCATCGTCCTGTATAACCTCACGAACATCAACGTGGAGGAACGCGTCCGCGAGATAGCGAGCCTCAAGGTGCTCGGCTTCACGCGCCGCGAGGTCTACGCGTACATCTTCCGCGAGATCGCCCTGCTCGCCGTGATCGGAGACGTGCTTGGCCTCGTGCTCGGAATATTCCTCGAGCAGTTCGTCGTTACGACCGCCGAGGTCGACTACGTGATGTTCGGCCGGACGATTCACCCCGCAAGCTTTGCCTACGCCTTCGCGCTCACGCTTGTCTTCGCCGCGCTCGTGATTCTCTCCATGCGTAGAAAGCTCGACCGAGTCAACATGGTGGAGAGTCCTCAAGAGCGTCGACTAAGGGTATGACGAGCGGTTTGGCGGAAGTGTGTCAGAGATGATAACAAGCGGACCCGTGGGTTGACTCAGGGTGAACATATGCTAATCTTCTCGGAACGAAATCGCATATAATTTGCATTTTGTTCTTATATTATGCAATAAAACTAAGAGATAATGGGTGATGATTGCATAATGGACTACGCACAAGACAAGTATGCAAGCGCCAACACGGAGGATGCGACCATGGAGCACTACCGACCCCTTTCCATCCCTACGACGGACGGTGCCTGCGATACGTACGGCTTCGTCCCGTGCGAGGGTGGCGTCTGTGCTGCCGCAGGCATCAGCGCCGCGGGCGTCAGCGCGGGATTTCGCCACGAGACCGGCCGACGCGACCTCGCGCTCGTCGCGGCGGACGATGTCTGCGTCTGCGCCGGTACCTTCACCACCAACCAGTTCTGCGCGGCGCCCGTGATGCTCTCCCGCGTCCGCGCCGCTCGTGGTCGCGCCCGTGCCATGGTCCTCAACTCGGGGCAACGCCAACGCGAGTACGGGTGAGCCGGGCCTCGAGACCGCTCGTCGCTCCGCGTCGCTCGTGGCCGACGCCCTCGGTTGTGATTCCGATGACGTGCTCGTGGCATCCACGGGCGTCATCGGGGTGCAGCTTCCCCTTGCCCCCTTCGAGACGGGCGTACCCGCGGCCGTGGGCGCCCTTGGCCACTCACCCGAGTCCGCTCACGAGGCCGCGCTCGCCGTCATGACCACGGACACCCACCCGAAGGAGGTCTCCTTCGTGGGCGAGGTCCCGCAGCCTGACGGCACCACCGTCACCGTGCACGTGGGCGGCTTCTGCAAGGGCTCTGGCATGATTCAGCCGAACATGGCCACCATGCTCTCGGTTCTCTCCACCGACGCCCCCCTTGGCCCCGAGGCGGCGCATTGCCGCGCTCCTCTCCGCGGTTTCGAGTCAGCTTCAACAAGGTCACGGTCGACTCCGACACCTCCACCAACGACACCTGCGTGCTCCTTGCCACCGGGCGAGCCGGAGGCGAGCAAATCGACGAGGGCTCGGTTGGCTTCGAGGTCGTGGCGGCCGCCATCAGGGCCGTCTGCAACCACCTTGCGCGCGAGGTCGCCGCCGACGGCGAGGGTTCGACCAAGCTCGTGACCGTCAACGTCATGGGTGCCGCAGACCAGGGGGACGCGGATGCCGTCGCGCGCTCAATCGCAAACTCGCCGCTGGTAAAGACCGCCATCTTCGGTCATGACGCCAACTGGGGTCGCGTCGCGGCGGCGGCGGGCAAGTGCGGGGTGAAGTTTGACCAGTATGGCGTGGACATCGACCTCATGGGCGTACCCGTGTGCAGGAAGGGTCTTACCGTGCCCATGGACGAGGACGACATGCTGCGTCGCTTCGAGGAGCCCGAGATCACGATCGCCATCGACCTTGGTCAGGGGCACTCGTCCTCACGCATCTGGACCTGCGATCTCACGCATGACTACGTCACCATCAACGGGGACTATCGTACGTAGCACACGCTCGTCAGTCACCTATGTCAACCCATGCGAGCGGAGAAGCCATGAAGAGTCACGACAAGAAGGAGCGCGAGATAGCGCTGTCCAAGGCGGAGGTGCTCATCGAGGCGCTGCCCTGGATCAACCAGAGCAAGGGCAAGACGGTCGTCATCAAGTATGGCGGCGCAGCCATGGAGGATCCCGAGCTCATGCGTCAGGTCGTGGGCGACGTCGAGTTGCTCAAGCTCATCGGCGTGCGCGTCGTGCTCGTGCATGGCGGCGGAAAGGCGATCAACAAGCTGCTTGGCCGGCTCAATCTACCCGTGGAGTTCAAGGACGGGTTGCGCGTCACCGACGACGCCACCATGGAGGCCGTGCAGGAGGTCCTCATCGGCAAGGTCAACCAGGAGCTCGTCTGGGCCCTCAACGAATACGGCCACAACGCCGTGGGTATCTCCGGCGCCGACGGCAAGACCTTCAAGTCCGAGCAGATAGATCCCGCGCTCGGGCGCGTGGGCTCCATCAGCGAGGTCGACACCAGCCTCATCGAGACGATTCTCGAAGACGACTACATCCCCGTGATAGCGAGCGTTGGCTGCGGGCCGGACGGCTTCTACAACATCAACGCCGACGTCGCGGCCGGCAAGGTCTCCGAGGCGATAGGCGCCGACAAGCTCATCTACCTCACCGACGTGGACGGGCTCTTTCGCGACAAGGACGATCCCGACACCCTCATCGCCCAGCTCACCAAGTCGGAGACCCAGGAGTTCCTTGAGTCGCAGACGCTCGACGGCGGAATGATCCCAAAAATCCAGTCCATCTACGACGCGCTCGACGCCGGCGTCGGTCAAGTTATTATCATCAATGGTAAGTTTCCGCACTCGCTGCTGCTCGAGATCTTCACCGACGAGGGCATCGGCACCATGTTTCTGCAGGACTAGGGAGGAGAGACCATGTCCACTGATATTCGGAGCACTGTCCCCACGAGCGTGATCGAGGACGACCAGACCTATCTCATGCACACCTACGGACGTCTGCCCGTGGAGTTCGTCTCCGGAAGGGGTGCCATCCTCGTCGACTCGGCGGGCAACGAGTACATCGACTGCCTCGCCGGCATCGGTGCCGTGAGCCTGGGTCATGCGAACCACTCCGTCGTCGCCGCCCTCAAGGCGCAGGCCGACAAGGTGTGGCAGGTGAGCAACTACTTCTACGAGGAGAACCGCAACGAGCTCGCGCGCGACATCTCCGAACTCCTCTCCGCGCTCTGCGACGAGGACGGTCACATGATGGGCTCCACGGGGACCACCTGGCGCATGTTCTTCTGCAACTCGGGTGCGGAGGCGAACGAGGGCGCCATAAAGATCGCCCGCCGCTGGGGCGAGGTCAAGCTGGGAGGGGCCTCGGGCATCGTCACCGCCAGGCAGAGCTTCCACGGCCGCACGCTCGCCACGCTCGCGGCGACCGGTCAGGACAAGTTCCACGAGAGCTTCCAGCCCATTCCCACGGGCTTTGCCTCCGTGCCCCTGAACGACCTCGAGGCCCTGCGCGACGCGATCGACAATCCCTCCGAGGCGACGGGTCCCGTGTGCGGAGTGCTGCTCGAGTGCGTTCAGGGGGAGGGCGGCATCTGGCCCGCCGACTACGACTACCTGCGTGCCGTTGCCAAGCTCTGTCGCAAGCGCCACATGCTGCTCCTCATCGACGAGGTTCAGACGGGCTTCTTCCGCTGCGGCTCGCCGTTCATGTACCAGCGTGCGGGCATCGAGCCTGACGTCGTGAGCATGGCCAAGGGCATTGCCGACGGCTTTCCCATGGGCGCCGTCGCCGCGCGTGCCGAGGTCGCCGACCTCATGCGCCCGGGTGACCATGGCTCGACCTTTGGTGGCAACGCGCTTGCGGCTGCGGCCGGCCGCGCCACCGTCGAGACGCTCATCAACGAGAACATCGGCGAGCACGTGCTTTTTACCGGTCGCCATCTGCGGCATCGTCTCGAGGCCATGCCGCATGTCACTCAGGTACGTGGCCACGGGCTCATGCGCGGGGCGCAGTTTGACGTGCCCATCGCCACCGAGCTCGTGAACGCCGGCCTTGGCAAGGGAGTCATCCTCAATCACATCGGCGACTCGGTTCTGCGCTTCCTCCCGCCGCTGGTCATCACCCGCTACCAGGTCGACACGGTCTGCGACAGGCTCACGGACCTCATCGACGAGCTGGCGTAGGGGCTGGTGCGACCAAGGACGTCTTTCGGGGCGGCATCTGACTGAGGTCGGAGCCGCCCCGGTCTTTGCACCTAGTCCTTCTCGGTCGCCTTCGTGCTGCGATCGGGCACGCGCAGCATCATCGCGAATCCAGCCACGAACAGCACGGCGATGGAGAGCACGCCGAGACTTGCGTTGCCCGTGATGGCCGTGAAGGTTCCCACGAGAAACGTTCCGAGGATGGCCGCGTACTTGCCGAAGATGTCGAAGAAGCCAAAGTACTCGTTTGCGTGCTCCTTGGGTGCGAGCTTGCCAAACTCGGAGCGCGAGAGCGCCTGAATGCCACCCTGGAAGAGGCCCACGGCGATGGCGAGGATCCAGAACTCCCTCGCCGTGCGCAGGAAGAAGGCGGCGAAGAGGGTGATGCAGAGGTAGGCCACAATGGCGATGAGCAGCATCTTTCGCGTTCCGTTCTTCCGGGCGAGCTTGCCATATATGATGGCGCTCGGGAAGGCGACGAACTGCGTGACGAGAAGCGCGAGCACAAGCTGCGTGCCTGCGATTCCAAGGTCAGAGCCATAGCTCGTCGAGAGCTTGATGATGGTGTGGACGCCGTCGATGTAGAAGAAATAGGCGATGATGTAGTTCCTGATTCCGCGGTCGGCCCAGATGGCTCGCAGCGTGGTGCCGACGCCGCGCACGGCCTTGGCGATCGCATGGCTCTCGCGCGGCTTGAAGTGGTGCTGCTCGACGTTGCGCAGCATCGGGATCGTGAAGGCGACCCACCATGCGGCGGTGATGACAAACGAAATCTGCATCGCGGTCTGCAGGGAGATTCCCAGGGTGTCGCGGGCCAGCACCACGGCGAGGCACACGATGAACGGCACGCACGAGCCGATGTAGCCCCACGCGTAGCCGTTGGAGGAGACCTCGTCCATGCGCTCGTCGGTGGTGGCGTCCACGAGAAGGGCGTCGTAGAACACGAACGATGCGTTGAGGGCCACCGACGAGATCACGTACACCACGAGGAAGGCGATCGCGCTCGTGGGGATGCCCATGGCGACGCAGGCGACGGCGCCCGTTCCCACGCAGCCGGCGATGAACTTCTTCTTCATGCCCTGCATGTCGGCGATGCTGCCGAGGATGGGCATGAGCAGCGCGATGACGAGCGATGCCACCGTCTCCGTATAGCTCCACGCAACCATGACGGGCCCGTCGGCTATCGACTTGAAATAGATGGGGATGACGCTCGTGGCAAGAAGAACAAGTGCGGAGTTGCCCACGTCGTACATGATCCAGCTGCGTTCGACCTTGTTCGCCTTGGTTCTCGCCATGAATGCCCCTCTCGGTTTTTTGTCCTTCCTCCCATGGTAGATTTGAATAACAACGTGATGTTTCTGTCATGGTTACGATTCGGTCAGGGTATCGTACGGTCACGATGAGGATTGCCTTCTCGGGGTGGCGTGGCCTTCGAAGGGGGTGCGACCAAGGTAGACTCGTGCCATGTACAAAGTCATCTCCCTCCGACGCTCTCGTGCGATAATCGTCGGAGAACCCGCGTGAAAGGACGAGTCGTGCCCGCGATCATCACCCATGACCTCTTTGCCCAGGGCGTCATCGACGACGTCCGCACCATCCTGCCCCTCTCGACCGCCGACGAACGTGATGCCTTCCTCCTGGGCAGCCAGGGCCCTGACCCGCTCTTCTTCCTCGTGGCAGATCCGCTCATGCGGCGCTTCGCCCCGATGGGGGACACCATGCACCACTCCCGACCAGCCCGCCTGCTCGTCTCCATGGGTGAGGGTGCGTCACGGCTCGGCGGCTTCGAGCAGCGGGTCGCACGCGCCTACGTGGCGGGCTTCGTCTGCCATTACCTGCTCGACTCCGCGGTGCATCCCTTCGTCTATTCTTGGCAGTACGGTCTTTGCGACGCCGGCGTCGACGGACTCGACGGCACTGCCGGCGAGAAGGTCCACGCCGAGATAGAGCGCGATCTGGACGAGGCCCTGCTTTTTGCTCGCCGAGGCGAGACGATCCTCACCTACCGTCCGTTCGAGCGTTCGCTGCCGGGTTCCGCGGGGGTGCTTCGCGCCATAGACAAGGTCTACTTCTACGCGGCGCTCTGGACGTACGGCACGGCCATCGACACGATGACCTTCTCGACAGCCGTGCGCGCCTATCGCGGCGTCATGGGACTCCTCTACGCCCCCCGCGATTGTCGACGCCTCGTGGTCGGCTCCATCGAACGCACCGTCACGCACAGTCCCTTCTCGCTCTACTGCGCGCTGTCGCACCGCAACCGTGCCGAGGCCACGTCGGACTTCGACAACCGCGCCCACGCTCGCTGGACCGATCCCTTCACGGGCGAGACGAGCGTCGCGAGCTTTCTGGACCTCCTCGACGAGACCGCGGCGCGCGTGGTGCCAGCGGTGGGACGGGCTCTCTCGCCGGACTTCGACGAGACGGCGGCGGCTCTCCTCACGTGTGACCTCAACTTCCTGGGGGAGCCCGTGCCGCTCGATGGGCACCTTGACTAGCGGTGACACCATGACCAGCGAGGCCACCCACCACGTTATGCAGGCAAACAAGGGCAAGAACACCTCTCCTGAGCTCAAGGTTCGGTCGGCCCTGCGCGCCGCGGGCCTCACCGGTTACCGCCTTCACTGGAAGAAGGCCCCCGGCCGTCCCGACGTCTGCTTCCCCGGTCGCAGGGTGGCCATCTTCGTCAACGGCTGCTTCTGGCACCGGTGCCCCCACTGCGAGCTCCCCCTGCCCAAGTCCAACGTACGATTCTGGGAGGAGAAGTTCGAGCGCAACGTGGCCCGCGACGCGCGCGACAACGCGCTTCTCGTCACGAGGGGCTGGACCGTGGTCGTGGTGTGGGAGTGCCGCCTCAGGAGAGATCTTCTGGAGTCGACGATGCGCGACGTCATACTCGAGATAGATCGTGCGGGCTCGGGCGAGCCGCGCGTGGCGCGCGTGGTGGAGATAGGCGCCATGCCGGCCTGGAGGCTGCGCCTTGCTCAGCGCCGGCTGAGGAAGGGTCGTGGGCGTGTCAGGTGAGCGCGACGCGAGACGTCAGTTAGGGGTAGGCTTTAGGTATCGCCTGAGTAAGGCGCACGACGAGAGCAGGAGGCCATCGGGTGTCCACATACGTCTTCTCGGATGTCCACGGTCATGCCGAGCCGCTCGACCGCGCCCTCTCGCGGGTCTCGCCCGCGGAGGGCGACAGGGTCTTCTGCCTTGGTGACATGATCGATCGCGGCCCGGACCCCGTGCGGGTCATGCGGATCGTGCGCTCGATTCCCAACGCGACCGTCCTCATGGGCAACCACGAGGATCTCATGCTCAACTTCTTCGCCCATCCCGACGACCACATCTCCGTGGCCAACTGGGCGATCAACGGCGGAAAGATGACCCTGAACGGACTCGAGGCCATGGACAGCGACGAGGCCGTCGAGCTTGTGAACTGGGCTGACACGCTGCCGCGTTGGTCGTACACGCAGGTGGGCGACCGCTACTACCTGCTCTGCCACGCAGGTCTGCGCCCCTCCTCCTTCACGTCCCGCAAGGTCTGGAGCGACGCCTCGGTAGAGGCGCTCCTCAAGGCCCAGGACCCCGATGACCTCGTCTGGATTCGAGAGGAATTCTGGGGCGTGTCGACCGGTCTCGTGGGCGAGGATGGCCTTGGTCCCATCGTGGTCGCGGGCCACACGCCCACGCCCTACCTCAACGTCATGACCGACCTCATCGACCGCCCCACCCGCAACGACGAGGGCGTCGCGCAGATGGTGCGCGTGGGCGCCTGCGAGGCCACGGGCGGCGTGGCCGACCGCTGGGACATCGACTGCGGCGCCGCTGGCGGGGCGGGCTATGGTCAGGTCATGGTCCTGCGTCTCGATGACGGCGAGGAATTCTGCGAGCCGATACGCGAGGGGGAGTAGGGCTTGCCACCATCCGGGCGCATCGTGCATCCGCTCGCGCCGGTCTGCGACGACCACTCTCGCGTGCTCGTGCTCGGCACCATGCCGAGTCCCGCGTCACGCGCGGTGAACTTCTACTACGGCAACCCCCGGAATCGCTTCTGGCGCGTGCTCGCGGCCCTTTGGGACGAGCCGGTGCCCGAGGCCAACGAGGGGCGTCGTGCGCTCTGCCTCGCTCATCGCATCGCCCTCTGGGACGTCCTCGCAAGCTGCGACATCGTCGGTGCCAGCGACGCCTCCATCGAAGAGCCGGTGCCAAACGATCTCTCGCTCGTGCTCGACTCCGCGCCCATCGAGACGATATTCTGCACGGGGTCCACCGCCGCGCGCCTCTATCGTCAGCTCATCGAGCCTGTGCTCGGCAGGTCCTGCGTGGCGCTGCCCTCCACGAGTCCCGCCAACGCGCGGATGCGCCTCTCGGACCTCGTGTCCGCCTACGCGCCGCTGCGTGACGCCTGCAGGTAGGGTAGCGCTCCTAGGCGCCCGTTCGAGGCCCCTCTCGCTCGGGGGGGCATCGATTCTGCCTTGTAGGGCCCCTGCCGCGTCCGCCATGTCCGTCATCCTCCCGCATCGGCCAACGCAGAAAATGGCATCGCATGGACGCGTGGGTCTTGAGACGCGCCGCAAGCAGCCGCATCTGCCACAATGACTGCATCGCATCGCACGTGTGAAGTCGAGCACGAGAGGGTCACATGAATCTGCACGAGATGAGGGGCGAGGGGCTCGGAGAGCTCTTCGTGAGCGCTTCCGCAGGGGAGCTGCTGCACGGCTGCGTTCGTACGGAAGCCGCGGAGGATGAGGGCTGGGTTCGCCCGCAGCGGTTTTACGATGCGCAGCTCAAGGCCATCGGAAGCTGCCAGGCATGGCATCCGGGGCTCTATCGTCAGATGGCGGCCTGCACCGCGGGAGTTACCGTGGAGTTCGAGACGGACTCGGAGTCCGCCGGTCTCGAGGTGCGCATCGATCATTTGCCACGCGGTTCGCGCAGGGTGATCGAGGACGTGGAGCGCGCGGGTGCGCATGGCCCCTTCGACGGCCTCTCGTGTGACGTTGACGGTCGCCACCTACCCCTCGCCCTGCCCTCCGAAGGTGACGACCTCGTGGAGTTCCTGCTCGACGGTCCCGATGACGCACCCGAGCCCGGTGTGCGGAGCCTCCCGGGAATGGGAAGAACCCATCACGTGCGCATCTGGCTTCCGTGCCTCTCGGGATGCGCGGTCGGTCGCGTGATGGGTGACGGCACCTTCGTGAGACCCGTGTCGGCCCGCCGGCGTCTGCTCGTGATCGGTGACTCCATAGCCCAGGGCTTCGTGGCCGGTGACCCCGCACTCTCGTGGCCCTCGGTCCTCTCCCTGCGCTATGACCTCGACCTCGCGAACCAGGGCATCGGCGGCCAGGTGTTCCAGGCGGGCGTCCTGACGGGCCTTTCGTCAGCCATCGACCCCGCCATGATCGTGGTCGCGCTCGGCGAGAACTACCGATACGAGCCCTGCTCCGCGAGCGGCGTGCGCCGCGACGCCACGATTGCGCTGCGCGAGGTGGCCCATCTCTGGCCCGACGTTCCCACGTGGGTCGTGACGCCCACCTGGCATGCCGAGGGGGTCTATCCCACGCATCCGCGTAGCTGCTACGACGCGGTTCCCGATATCATCCGTGCCGCCGTGGCGCCACACGAGGAGATGCACGTCGTGGAGGGGCTCGCCCTTCTCGATGCGAGCCCGCTTCTGCTGGCCGACGACTCGGACCATCCCAACAGGCTCGGCAGCCTCACCATCGCGGACCGCATGGGCTTCGTGATCGACTCCCTCTCCGAGCCCGCGCAGGCTCGCCGCGAACGTGCCATCGAGATTCTTGAGAAGGCCCCGCTCTGCGCGCTGCCGCTGCTTGAGCCCGCCCGCCGTGGCATAGGCGAGGTCGAGTTCGCTCAACCCGGTGCCGTCTTCCTGCGGATTGGCACCTCTGACCAGGTGATATGGGCGTCGGACCGCAAGCTCGGCCGTCGGGTCGTCTCGGCGTTCGCAAGGCCCGAGTGGATCGTCGCCCTCGGGGACGGCGTCGACAAGGACGCCCGCCGGCTTCTCGGTCTCAAGCACAGCTGCCCCTGTCACCTGGCGGTCTATGAGAAGACCGTGCCCGTCGAGATGGACGAAGGTCGTGAGCTGCGCGTCCTGGGGCCGTCGTTTCTCCGTGCGTTTCTCGAGCACTACAGTCACCCCGAGTGGCTCGAGGACGGAGAGGTCGAGACGGCCCTTGCCGAAGGCAAGGTCATCGGGGGCTTCGAGGACGGTCGTCTCTGCGGCTTCGTGGCCGAGCACACGGAGGGGTCGATCGGCATGCTCGAGGTGTTTCCCCCGTACCGGCGTCGCGGCTGGGCTCGTGCGCTCGAGGGAGCCAAGATCAACCAGCACCTCTCTCTCGGCTATGTGCCCTGGGGCCAGGTCTGGCCTGACAACGTCGCCTCGCTCGCTCTCCAGCGATCGCTCGGACTCACGGTGTTGCCTGCGGACGAGATGCGCTTTCTCTCCTCGGACGAGATATAGCGCGTCCGCGCGAGGCCATCGCCCCGTGAGGCGGGGAGCATCTCGTGGCTGACCGCAGGTGCCGGTCGCTTGAGAATGTTCTATGTGTGAAAACGATTTTGCTTACAATAATTGGCCACCTATTGGCATTTTTATTACGTTTGCCGAATTGAAGAGAATTCTGGCGAGCAAAGAAAGTGTGCATCATGACCTCATTTCATGGGCGCGATCTCGAGAACGAGTTTCTCTCCATCGCGAGCGAGCTTGGAGGCGACGTGGAGAGCCGCGAGCAGGGTGATGCCTATCTCGCCGGCACCCATGCCCTCTATCATGGCGGGCCGTGCTCCTGGGCCCTCAGCCCCAAGATCTTCGACTCCGGTCAGGTCGACATCCTTTGCGACGCGGCCGAGACCATGGGCCGCATCATGGACAAGGTGACCGAGCGCTATCTCCGTGATTCCGACTTTCGTGCACTCTTCAGGTTCCCTGCCGACCTCGAGCGCATGACGCTCGTCCCCACGGGCTATGCCCAGCTCATCCCACTCGCCCGCGTGGACGTCTTCTTCGACGAGGAGACCGGCGACTACCAGTTCTGCGAGCTCAACACCGATGGGTCGGCTGGCATGACCGCCTCCGTCGAGGTCACCCACGCGATTCAGGCATCCAAGACCTACCACCGCTTCGTAGAGCGCCATCCGAGCATCGAGACCTTCGATGTTCTCGATGCCGCCATCGATGCCGTGCACGACACCTATTGCTCGTGGGCCAATGCCGATGCCGGGACCCACCATCCCGTGCACCCGTCCTGCGCCATCGTCGACTACACCGAGAGCGCGAGCATCGACGAGGTCAACGACATCATCGAGCGCATGGCCGAGAAGGGCATCTACGCTCGCTACGCCGACATTCGCGACCTGCGCATAGAGCGCGTCGCCGACGTCGCCAGCCTCGTCGACGACGAGGGCCCCATCGACTGCGTGTACCGTCGCGCCGTCACGAGCGAGATCGCCGAGAAGCCCTGTCCCGGCGCCGACGCCATGGAGGAGGCCGCCCGTCATGGGCTCTCCTGTCTCATCGGTGGCTATCGCACCTGGCCATGCGCGACCAAGACGGTCTTCGCCGTCCTGCACTCGGAGGCCGTGCGCGACGTGCTCGATCCCGCCGAGGTCTCCTTCGTGGAGAAGCACGTCCCCGCGACCTACCTCCTCGACGAGGGGAGCGACCTTTCGCCGTACTCCCAGAAGGACCGCTGGGTCGTGAAGCCTGCGGGTTCTTATAACTCCGTCGGTGTGAAGGCCGGTCTCGACTGCGCGTCTGACGCCGAATGGCAGGAGGCGCTCTCGTCCTGCGCCAGGTCAGGGGGCGTCGTGCAGGCGTATGCCCGTCAGTACGCCACGCCCGTCATCGAGGGCGGCGCCATGGCGGATGGCGTCGACCCGACAGAATACCGCATGGCGAACAACATGGAGGGACTCTTCCTCTTCCGCGGCAGGTTCGCGGGTGTGTTCACACGCTGCGGATATCAAAACATCATCGGCGAATGGACTCACCGCATCAACATGGGCTGCCTCGTCGTGAGGTAGGCTTGGCGACAGGGGACAGCGGCGGCCGTCGGGGGAGTCTCTCTCCGACGGCCGCTTTCTTTTGTGTCCGGCGCACGCGCTAGAATGGCCTCTGACAACACGCAATTGGTAAGGAGCCGTATCCCCATGCACATCGCTACCAACCCGCTTGCCCCCGGCCTCACGGGAAGGCTTTCCGAAGAGACCGAAACGCGCTGTCCGTCACCAGCGCTCCACGGGCGAGCTCTCGGCCCTTGCGACCCCCGACCTCGTTGCCGTTCGGCGCGAGTCCGGGTTCGACGAAGGCACGGCCCTTCGCCCCGCCTTCGTGCGCGACTCCGAGAAGATCATGCACATGCCCGCCTACAACCGACTCGACGGCAAGACCCAGGTCTTTTCGTTTCGGGCCAACGACGACCTCACCCGTCGTGGCCTGCACGTGCAGCTTGTGGCGAGGGTGGCTCGGGACATCGGTCGCGCGCTCGGGCTCAACCTCGATCTCATCGAGGCCACCGCCCTCGGCCACGACATCGGCCATACGCCCTTCGGTCACGCGGGGGAGCGCTTCTCAACGACGTCTACCACGAGCGCACAAACAGGTGGTTCTTCCACAACGTGCAGAGCGTCCGCGTGCTCGACGTCCTCGGCGGCCGTAACCTCTCGCTCCAGACGCTCGACGGCGTCATCTGTCACAACGGCGAGTTCGAGCAGCAGGTCTTCGAGACGAGCCTTCTGTCGACGTTCGATGAATTCGACCGGGGGGTCGAGTCGTGCTGGGAGGGCGGTGACGCCGCCATCAGGCACCTGCGCCCCATGACGCTCGAGGGCTGCGTCGTGCGGGTCTCCGACATCATCGCCTACGTCGGCAAGGACCGCCAGGACGCCGTGCGTGCCGGCATCTGCGACGAGTCGTCGTTCGACGACGGCCTTGGCGGTGCCTATAACGCCTGGGCGCTCGCGGCGTTCTCCGCCGACGTCATCGAGCATAGCCTGGGCAGGGGTCGCATCGGGATGAGCGGGGAGGGCTTTGCCGAGCTCTCCCGCGCCAAGCGCGAGAACTACGAAAAGATCTATGGCGCCGCCGAGGTCAACGGAGATTTTTCCGCAGGCGTGCGGGAGCTTTTCGGGATGCTCTACGAGCATGAGCTCGCGGCGCTCTCCTCCGGTGACGAGGCCGCTGCGGTCTTTGCCCATCACGTGCTTCCCGTTTCTCGCCATCTCGGGCCCTACGCTCGCAGCTACGACTGGGAGTCAAATCTCGACCAGACGGTGGTCGACTTCATCTCGTCCATGACGGACGACTATTTCATTGCCACCTGCGAGGCGCTCTTTCCCGAGGCGCGGAGCCTCTTCCCGCGTAGGGGCTACTTCGGCGACGTGATCGCGTAGCCCCCTCGGCTGGCTCGGCGTACAATCGTTCGTATGGATAACCTCTTCTCCGACATAGAGCGCTACAAGCGAAACGTCAACGCGCCCCTTGCCGTGCGCATGCGTCCGCAGGCCCTCGACGGTTACGTGGGGCAGCAGCAGGCGGTGGGCGATGGATCATGGCTGCGTCGTGCCATCGAGCACGACACCCTCTCGTCGGCCATCCTCTACGGGCCGGCCGGCAACGGGCAAGACCACGCTCGCACGCATCATCGCCAACACCACGCACGCCGAGTTCGTGGAGGTCTCTGCCATCACGGGCACGGTCAAGGACCTCCGTCGCGAGATCGATGCCGCCGAGAGCCGCCTTCTCACCATGGGTCGCCGCACGATACTCTTCGTCGACGAGATCCATCGCTTCAACCGCTCGCAGCAGGATGCCCTTCTCCACGCGGTGGAGGATCGCACCGTCATCCTCGTCGGCGCCACCACCGAGAATCCCTACTTCGAGGTCAACTCCGCGCTCATCTCTCGTTCGCGGGTGATCGAGCTTCAACCGCTCGACGACGAGTCCGTGGGCGTGCTGCTTCGTCGCGCCGTGAGCGACGACCACGGCCTCTCGGGAGCCTTCGAGCTCACCGACGCCGCTCTCGAGCAGATCGTCTCGCTCGCCGGGGGCGACGGCCGCGCCGCGCTCACCTCGCTCGAGCTCGCGAGTCAGATGGCCGACGACGGCCACGCCTCGGCGGAGCATCCCGCCCGCATCACCGTCGACCACGTGCTCGAGGCCAACCCCCGTCGCGGCCTGCCATACGACAAGTCCGGCGACATGCACTACGACATCATCTCTGCCTTCATCAAGTCGATGCGGGGGAGCGATCCCGACGCGACGCTCTACTGGCTCGCCCGCATGATCGACGCGGGGGAGGACCCCAAGTTCATCGCGCGTCGAATCATGGTCCACGCCTCCGAGGACGTGGGCAACGCCGACCCCCAGGCACTTCTCGTGGCCGAGGCCGCCTTCAAGAGCGCCGAGGTGATCGGCTACCCAGAGTGCCGCATCAACCTCGCGCAGGCAGCGCTCTACGTGTGCCTCGCCCCCAAGTCAAACGCCGCCGAGGCGGGCATCGACGCCGCGCTCGCCGAGGTTCGCTCGGGTCCTCGCCGCGAGGTGCCCAGCAACCTGCGCGACCGGCATCGCCCGGGGTCGGGGTTCCTATGGTCCCTACCTCTACCCCCATGACTATCCGTCGGGCTGGGTCGACCAGCGATATCTTCCCGACGGACTCGGGCGCGGGAGCTTCTACCACGTGAGCCCAAGAGGCTGGGAGGCATGGCGAGAGGAGTCCATCGGCCGCGATCGCATGTCGTCAGATGACAACATGGGCAAGGCTGGCCGCGCGAACGGGTAGAATGATTTCGCTTGGGATGCGCGCGAGCCGTCCCACGTTCAAACGATTCCCCAAGGGAGGGGCACAATATGAGTCTGAGTATGCTCGACATCGCCCTGATCGTACTGGTTCTGGCCGCCATCTGGGCTGTCGTCGAGCTGGCGCTCACCGTGCGGTCCGCGCGCAAGTCCATAGACGAGGTCGTGACTTCCGCCAACGAGACGATCGCGCAGATTCAGCCCGTCATCGTCAAGGTCGACGGCATGGCAGACGAGCTTGACCCCGCCGTCAAGCAGATTCCCGGCATGCTCGAGAAGACGACGGGAACCATCGACAGCGCGACGGCCACCCTCGACAACCTCAATGCCATCCTCGGGGACGTGGGTACCGTTACGAACGCCGCCTCCAGCGTCACCGCCACGGTGAGCAGCGCCGCCACGTCCGCCGTCTCCGGCGTCGCGGGTGTCATCTCCAAGGTGGCCGGGCGCGGCAAAGCACAGGACCAGCAGCGCCAGCTCGACGGTGCGGGCGATGACGACCCATCCTCCAAGAGGGTCGAGGCCGCACAGCAGGGCTCCAACTACTTCGTCTACGAGTCCGCCAAGGCGACCTCCGCCGAGAAGGACACGGCCACGGACGATGCCCGCGAGAGCGAGTAGGGGATGACCATGTCAGACAAGAGCGTAATCCTCAGCGTGCCCGCCGAGGCACCCTTCGCACGCGCGGTTCGCATGATGGCGGCCAACCTCGCCGTCTGCTTCGACATGAGCGTGGATAACGTCGAGGATGTGCGCATGGCCGCCGAGGAGGGCTTCATCTACTCCTGCGCCACGCGTCCGGACGAGTGCCGCATCACCTTCAAATTCGGTGACGGTGCCATGACCATGGACTTCTCGCTTGGTGCCGAGCTGCCGGCCGACGATGACCTTGGGGGTGACGGCCAGGCGCTCGACCTCGTGGAGCTGCTCCTCTCCGCGGTGTGCGACGACTTCGGCGTCTCGGAGGACGGCGCCACCCTCCACCTGGTCAAGAGCGTAGGCGCGTAGATGGCGGCTCCCGAGACCGGCGAGACCACCCGCCGCATGCTCAGACGTACTCCCAAGGGGAAGGCTGCCTGGGACAAGGAGCGTACGCGCGAGCTCTTCCGCGTGTACGAGGAGACGGGCGACTCGGAGGTGAGAGACCAGCTCATCATGAGTCACCTCAACCTCGTGCGCTTTCTCGCCTCCAAGTTCAAGAACAGAGGAGAGCCGCTCGACGACCTCGTCCAGGTGGGCACGATCGGCCTCATCAAGGCCATCGACCGCTTTGACCCCAGCCGCGGGCTCGAGTTCACCACGTACGCCACGCCCACGATCATGGGGGGAGATCAAGCGACACTTCCGTGACAAGGGCTGGTCGGTGCGTGTGCCACGCCGTCTGCAAGAGCTCTCGGCAAAGGTCAACCAGGCAACTGACGAACTCACCAACGAGCTCTCGCGCAGCCCCTCGGTCGAGGAGATCGCGACCAAGCTTGGCGTGAGCGTTGACGAGGTGCTCGAGGCCATGGAGTCGTCGAGCGCCTACAGCTCGGTTCCCCTCGAGGGCGGGTCATCCACCGACGAGGACGAGGCTCCCTCGGTGCTTGACCACTACGTCACCGAGGACGCCGACCTTGCAGGCTCCGACGACCGCATCGCGCTCGACGAGGCGATTCATGACTTCTCCCCGCGCGAGCAGGAGGTCATTCGCATGCGCTTCGTCGAGGGCCTCACCCAGGTCGAGATTGCCGAGAAGCTCGGCATCTCTCAGGTCCAGGTGTCAAGGCTGCTTCGGCGTACGCTCAAGCGCGTGCAGGAGAAGATCGATCCAGACGGCGAGATGCACCAATGACGTGGGGCCGTCTCCGGCTTCTGAGATAGCTGGTCCGGAGGCGAGGGAGGATACATGCAAGACAATCGGAGGACCAACGCGAGCGATGAGGACTATGCCTCGTGGCGCCGTCGCGCCGTCGAGGCGTGGGCCATCATCGGCGTCATCATCGCCTTTCTGCTTGCCGTACGCGGTCTCATGCTCGTCGGACCGGCCGTCGAGCTTCTGCTCATAGGCGGCATCATCGGCTTCATCTGCAGCCCCATCACCAATGGCCTCGAGGATCGCGGCGTCAACCGCGCCCTTTCCGCCTTCATCGCCCTCGTCGTGGTGATTTGCGTGTTCATCGCGATCGTCTTGGTCTTTGGCACCCCGTTCGTCGACCAGACCGTCGCGGTGCTTCAGCGCGTGCCCTCATACGTCGCGCAGTTCCAGGGCTATCTCTCCGACTTCTGGGCCAACTACGGCTCCGCCAACAACGCCAGCCTCCAGGACACCGTCAACTCGGTCGTGAGCTCGCTCTCCTCGGTCGGGACCGATCTCGCGTCCTCCATGGCGCGTCAGCTGAGCACGAATCTTCTGGATAACGTCACCGCCACGATGGGCAACCTCTTCAACTTCTTCCTTGGGCTCGTGCTCGCCTATTGGCTCGCGATGGACTACCCGATCATCGTCCGCGAGCTCTGCACCATCGCGGGTCCGAAGCATTCCGACGAGATGACCCTCATGTTCGCCGTCATGAGCCGTTCCATGGGTGGATACATGCGCGGCCAGCTCATCACGTCCCTTGCCAACGCGGTCATGGCTTTTCTCGGCTGCGCGCTCATCGGCCACCCCTATGCGGGACTCGTGGCGACGGCCACGTTCATCATGCACTTCATCCCCGTCATAGGTCCGTTCTTCTCGGCGTGCCTTGCGATGGTCCTCGCGCTTGCGGTGAGTCCCGCCATGGCCCTGTGGACGCTCGTGATCATGGTCGTCGCCGCCAACGTGGCCGACAACCTGCTGTCGCCCCTCGTCATGCAATCGGCCGTCAAGGTCCATCCCGCGCTCACGCTCGTGGGCATCGTCTTCGGAAGCGCCCTCGGCGGCGTTCCGGGCATGATCCTCGCCATTCCGCTCACCGCGGCGGCGCGAGGCGTCTTCGTCTACTTCTTCGAGGAGCGCACGGGTCGCCAGCTCGTCTCCTACGACGGGGCCTTCTTCAAGAGCACTCCCTTCCACGACGCCGACGGCAACATCCAGCCCACCTACGATGCCCTTGACGACGACAAGTTCTTCGAGGGCACCCGCCTGGTGTCGCGCGAGCAGGCCACGCGAGTCGAGCGGGACGAGCGTCCCGCCAACATGCCGCGCACCATGGCGGAGCGTCTGGGTGCGTCGACGAGGGTCCTCGGGTCTCGTCGTCGCGACCGTGACGAGTCCCATGCGCAGGAGTTGCGGAACAACGCCGAGGCTGACGCATCCCCGACGCAGGACGATGACGGTGCGCTAGACTCACAACGGAACAAATCGCGCCGCTAACGACGCGCGTCGTCGCCAGTCGCCCCACGCATAACGAGCTACAAGGAGAACCATGACCACGTTCGACTACAAGACCATGACCACCGCAGAGATCCGAGAGGACTTCCTCCGCTTCTTCGAGTCGAAGGGCTGCAAGCTCTACCCATCCTCGTCGCTCGTCCCCGACGACCCGTCGCTCCTTCTCGCCAACGCGGGGATGAACCAGTTCAAGGAGTACTACCAGGGCACGAAGACCATGAGGGCGATAGGCGCCACGTCCTGCCAGAAATGCCTGCGCACCAATGACATCGACAACATCGGCGATGCCCGCCACCTCTCCTTCTTCGAGATGCTGGGCAACTTCTCCTTTGGCGGCTACAGCAAGGCCGACGCCATCGAGTGGGCCTATGACTTCATCGCCTCGCCCGACCACCTCGGCCTGCCTGCCGACCGTCTCTACATGACGGTCTTCGAGGATGACGACGAGGCCATCGAGCTCTGGCACGCCCAGGGCGTGCCCTACGACCACATCTCGCGCCTCGGCGCCGAGGACAACTTCTGGGCCGCGGGCCCCACCGGCCCCTGCGGCCCCTGCTCCGAGATCTACTTCGACCAGGGTCTTGAGTTCGATGGCGAGAGGCCCGGCGACGACGGCGACCGCTACCTCGAGTTCTGGAACCTCGTATTCACGCAGTACGACCGCCAGGAGGACGGCTCGATGCCCGACCTCCCGCATCGCAACGTCGACACCGGCATGGGCCTCGAGCGCATCGCCGCCATCATGCAGCACGAGGGCTCGAACTACGAGGGAGACATCCTGCGCACCCTCATCGGCGTGGGCGAGAGGCTCGCTGGCGTAACCTACCACGAGAGTCACGTCACCGACAGGAGCCTGCGAATCGTCGCGGACCACTCCCGCGCCGTCGCGTTCATGATCGGTGCCGGCATCCTGCCGTCCAACGAGGGACGCGGCTACGTCCTGCGCCGTCTGCTCCGTCGTGCGATCTACCATGGGCGTCTCATGGGAATCGAGGGAGCCTTCCTCACCACCTACTCGCACGAGGTGACCAGCATCCTCGGTGGCGTGTATCCCGAGCTCGTGGACCAGCAGGCGCTCATCGACGGCATCATCTCGGCCGAGGAGGAGCGCTTCGGTGCCACGCTCGACGCGGGCGAGGCGAGCCTTGCCGCCGAACTCGATCGCATCGGCGAGGGCGAGGTCCTTTCCGGCGAGGTCGCCTTCAAGCTTCACGACACCTACGGCTTCCCCATCGACCTCACCCGCGAGATTGCGGGCGGCGCGGGCCACGATGTGGACATGGCCGCCTTTGACCGCGAGATGGAGGCCCAGAAGAGCCGCGGTCGCGCGCAGGCAAACCGCGACGCGTGGGGAACCCACAACAACGTCTGGGTAGCGCTCTCCGACGAGCTGGCCGCCACCGAGTTCGATGGCTATGATTCCGACGCCCTCGCCGGCTGCAGGGTCGTCGCCATCGTCCGAGACGAGAAGTCCGTGAACCGCGCCGAGAAGGGCGACGAGGTCTCCGTCGTCCTCGACCGCACGTCCTTCTACGGAGAGATGGGCGGCCAGGTCGGCGACACGGGCCTTCTCGTCGCCGACGCCGCGGGCGTTCGCGTGAATGAGGCCAGGCACCACGAGGGTGGGCTCGTCTCGCACGACGGCACCGTCGAGCAGGGCGCCGTCGTGGTGGGCATGACGTTCGAGGCGCGGGTCGACCATGGCCGCCGAGAGCTCATCCGTCGAAATCACACCGCGACCCACCTCCTTGACGCCGCGCTCAAGCAGGTGCTGGGCGACCACGTCAACCAGGCCGGCTCCCTCGTGGCTCCCGACCGCCTGCGCTTTGACTTCACCCACTTCGAGGCCGTGACACCCGACGAGCTCGAACGCGTCGAGGGCCTCGTCAATGCCGAGATCTTCGCCGCCGAGCCTGTCGTGACCAAGGTCATGGGCATAGAGGAGGCCAAGGCGTCCGGCGCCGTCGCCCTCTTCGGCGAGAAGTACGGCGATGTGGTGCGCGTGGTCTCCACCGGCAGCTCCGACACGCCCTACTCGCGCGAGCTCTGCGGAGGCACCCACGCTCGCAACACCGCAGAGCTCGGCTTCTTCAAGATCGTCTCGGAGAGTTCCGTGGGGTCAAACGCCCGGCGCATCGAGGCCGTGACCTCCGCGGGCGCCGTCGAGTACGTCGACGAGCGTCTCGCCGAGGTCGCCGAGGGTCGCCACCGCGCTCAAGTGTCGTCCGGCCGAGCTCGCCGAGCGCGTCGCCAAGCTTCAGCAGGAGCTGCGCGACACCCAGAAAAGGCTCGAGGCGGCCACCACCGGCTCCTCGTCCGACCAGGTCGCCAACGCCTACGGGACCGCCGTGCAGCTCGGGGGCTATCGCTGCGTGGTTTCACGCCTCGAGGGCCTTTCTGGCAAGGACCTGCGCTCCGCGTGGGACGGCATTCGTGACGCGGCCGACGGTGAGCCCGTGGCCTGCGTGATCGCCTCGGCCACTTCCGACGGCAAGGTCGCCCTCCTCGCGGGCGGCACCGACTCCGCCGTCGCCGCGGGCTTCTCCGCGGGTGACGTGATAAGGCAGGTCTCCGGTCTCGTCGGAGGGCGCGGTGGCGGCAGGCCCAGCATGGCCCAGGCGGGCGGCTCTGACGTCTCGGGCATTGATGCCGCGCTCGACGCCGCCAGGGCCCTTCTCGGCGCATAGGATGCATCCATGAGGGCGCTCGCGCTTGATATCGGCGAGAAGCGCATCGGGGTTGCCGTGAGCGACCCCGACGGATGCGTCGCGTCTCCCGTGTGCGTGCTGCCCGCCGACGAGGTTCTCGGTCATGCCACGTCGTTCAGACGCGTGCTCGAGGACTGGGAGCCCGATGTCCTCGTGTGCGGCAGGCCCATGACGATGGCAGGCGAGATCGGCCCCCAGGCGGAGCGCGTCGACGAGCAGGCACGTGCGATAGCCTCCAACTGCGGACTTCCGCTGGAGTTTGCCGACGAGAGGCTCTCGTCGCAGGAAGCCAAGCGTATCCTTCGTGAGCGGGGTCTCAACGAGAAGACCATGCGCGGTCGAGTAGACATGGTCGCCGCGTCCCTATTCCTTCAAGCCTGGCTCGATGCCAGGCGAAACTAAGAGGGGAAGCTCCATGCCCACCTCCGACCAGCCCAAACGTGCCGCCCACTTCAAGCGTCAGCCCGTCGAGACGGACGCTTCAGAAAACCCCGGTGCCTCCTCTGCGCCTGAGACGAGCCCGGTTGGCCAGGCGGGCCCTCGAACTGGCTCAAGCCATTCGCCCAAGCCGGAGATTCCGGTCGTCTCCTCCTCCAGCGCCATGTCCCCGCATCCCGCGCTCGGCTCCGCGCACATCTCTGATCGTACCGCGGCCACCACGCGACACGTTACCGTCAAGTCGTCCGCGCGCCAGGATCGCGGTGGTATTCGCGCGCGCGCCGTCACCATCATCGTGGGGGTCGTGGTGATCGCTGCCCTCGTCTTCGTGGGCGTTCGCTTCGTGCTCCCCCTGGTCTCGGGGGGCACCACGGACGACAGTCGCTCCATCGTGGCCGGCCAGAGCGTCGAGGTCACCATCCCTGCGGGTTCGAGCGCGGGCCAGATAGCCCAGTCTCTCTATGATGCGGGCGTCATCTCGAGCACGAGCGACTTTCTCGCCCAGGTTCAGCGTCGCGACATAAGTGCGAGCCTCAAGAGCGGTACGTACACGTTCATTACCGGCGGTGACATGGATTCCATCTTTGCGCTGCTCACATCCGGCCCCAACTCGTCGTCCGCGTCGCTGACCATTCCCGAGGGCTACACGCTCAAGAAGATCGCCGCGGCCGTGGAGACGACCTTCGGCGTGTCGGCCGACGACTTCATCGCCCAGGCTACGGTCTCGAACTACATAGGCGACTACCCCTTCCTCTCCGCCGCTGCCAACGACTCCCTCGAGGGCTTCCTCTTTCCCAAGACCTATGACTTCTCGGGCAAGACCGTCACGGCCGACCTCGTCATCCGCGCCATGCTCGACCAGTACAAGGTCGAGATGGCCAAGCTCGACTTCGCCTCCGCCGAGGCTATGATACAGAGCACCTACGGCGTCACGATGAGCGACTACGACATCCTCACGCTCGCCTCGATCATCGAGCGCGAGGCCGTGACCGACGACGATCGCCCGCTCGTCGCCTCCGTCTTCTATAACCGCCTTCGCGACGGCATGAAGCTCCAAAGCGATGCGACCATGGGCTATGTCACGGGCGGCGAGGTCAGCGCCGATGACCTCAAGACCGACAGCCCCTACAACAGCTATCTCTACGGCGGCCTTCCGCCAACCCCGATCTGCTCGCCCGGTCTGCCCTCCATCCAGGCCGCCCTCGAGCCCTCGTCCACCAACTACTACTACTTCTTCATCTCGGACACCGTCCACCAGTTCTCCGAGACGTACGAAGAGCACCAGCAGGCCATTGCGGCGGCCCAGAACTCGTAGCGCGCCATGAACGTCTTCTCCGCGGACAGGTACGTGGCATCGCTCGATCTCGTCGACGTGGACGAGCTCCTGTCCTGGGGCGTGCGTCTCGTCCTTCTCGACCGCGACAACACCTGCGTTCCGCGTGATGCCAAGGTGGCGCCCGAGAAGGTGCATGCGTGGCTCTCGAGGGCACGCTCGGCTGGTCTCGAGCTGTGCCTCGTCTCGAACAACTTCCATTCGCACGAGGTGCGCCTGTCGGCCGACGAGCTCGGCTGCGACGCGATCGCCCCTGCCATGAAACCCGCCCCCGTCGCCGTGTGGCTCGCGCTCGCACGCAAGGGCGTGCCTGCCGAGCAGACCGTTCTGATCGGCGACCAGGTCTTCACTGACGTGGTCGCCGCCAACCTCGCGGGCGTTCGCACCATTCTCGTGCGCCCCCAGTCGCGTTCCGACCTCTGGTACACGCAGCTCTTTCGCCTCGTCGAGGAGCCGATCCTTCGTGGTGTGCGCTTCGAGGGGGAGGATGGCTCCCAGCGCTAGCCTCTCCTATGACCTCTTGCGCTCGGGTGCTAGAATCGAGCGGAGAGAAATCGGGCGAAGGGGAGTGTTGGAACAGCCGAGCGCAACATACGTCGTCCACGAGGGGTGCGACCACATCTTCTTCGTGGGCTTTCTCGGAGTTGGTAAATCCACCCTCGCGCGTAATCTTGGCCGGCTCTTCAACCGCTGCTACGTGGATACTGACCAGCTCGTGGAGCGCTCCCTCGGAAAGACGGTCACGGAGGTCTTCGACGAGGAGGGAGAGAGCTTCTTCCGAGACGCGGAGACGGTTCAGCTCGGGCATCTTCGCGTGCGAAAGTCGCTGCTCGTGAGCTGCGGAGGCGGCATCATCGAACGCGGGGAGAACTGCGACCTCATGCATGACATGGGCGTCGTCGTCTTTCTCGACGGCGATCTCACCGATTCGCTTCGTCAGATCAGGCGCCCCGAGAAGCGTCCCGACCTCGGCACGGCCGCGCATGCCAAGGAGCTCTACTGCCATCGCCGCCCGCTCTACGAGAAGACGGCAGACATCACCATTGACGTTAGGGACAGGACGTTCGAGCAGGTCGCCCTCGAGTCGGGCGAGCTGCTCTGGGAAAGGGGACTTCTATGAGCGACGAAGAGATTACCCAGGAAAAGCAGTGGGTGACCCTGCGCTCCGGATCCATGCAGGCGTACGTCGGACGCGGTAACGTCGCGAACGTGGGTCACGAGCTGAGATGCGCCGTGGGCAAGCCGCACTCCCTTCTGCTCGCGCATGCGCCGGAGGTGGACGAGGACCTCGTGGAGTCGATCCGGCGAGATCTTACGTGCGAGGGCTTCTTCGTCGTGTTGGCCGACCTCTCCTCGGATAGGGACCCGTGCGGCATGCGGTCGGTCGAGGCGTTCTGGCAGGAGCTCGCCCTCGCGGGCATCACCTCCGACGACCTCGTCGTCGCCGTCGGCTCGGCCGCGCCGCTCTCGGTGGCATCGTTCGCATGCACCTCATGGTGCGGCGGTACGCAGCTCGCCATGATCCCCACCGACCTCGCCTCCGCGCTCGTGGCGCCTACCACGCCTCTGCCCCTCGAACTGCCCGGTGTGGAGCGTCTCGTCATGCAGGAAAGCCACACGCGCTTCCTCTTCTGCGACCTTGGGCTCATGGACCTCGACGCCACCTCCGAGTCGGTTCTCTATGCCCGCGCCCTGATGGTCGCCATCGCGATCTCGGATTCCGACAAGACGTTCGGCAGGCTCTGGGACCGTGCCGACGACATCGCCTCGGAAGATCTTTCGGTGCTTGAGACCCAGGTCGCAGACACGCTCAAGAGCCGCGGTCGCACCGTCTCCTCTACGAGCGCCGCCACTCGGCAGTCGGCGGAGTACGGGCAGTCCTTCGTCTGGGCCCTGCGGGGCCTCGTCCATGAGGACGTCCCGCCCTCGACGCTCCTCGCGGAGGGCATGCGATTCTCCGCGCGTCTCGCTGCGGGTGCGGACAGCCTCAGCGTGGATGACGTACTCGCCCAGGACGAGGTTCTCGAGAGGTTGGGGTTGGGCTACGTCGCCTGCGACGTGAGCCCCGACGAGATGATCGCCGCCCTCAAGGCCGAGTGCTTCCGTAGGTCTCGCAGGTTCATGATCTGCATGCCCAAGGCGCTCGGCCGCGTTCGGCTCTCCGCGGTCGAGGACGACCTTCTCTCCGAGCACGCCGGCGCCTGGTGCGCGGCGCACGCGGACCTTCTGGAAGACGGCGATCGCGTCGACTCCGACGAGGATGGCATCGAGTCCGCGGCGGAGTAGTCGCGGGCGCAATCAGCAATTCGACAGAAAGAGGTTCATCATGGCAGATGCAACGGCCTGCGCGGGTCGTGTCGCCCGCTTCCGCGAGCGCATGGCGGAGTGCGGCTACGACGCGGCGATCCTTCGCAACAACCCCGACCTCAGGTGGCTCACTGGGGCAGAGCGCACCTTCGACGACGAGACGGCTCACACGGCGTTCATCACGCAGGACGGGCTCTGGCTCCACACCGACTCTCGCTACTACAACACCTTCCTCACGCGTCTCGGACGCGATACGCCCTGGCAGATCGACATGGACATCGTCGAGCCCGCATGGTGGGCGGCGCAGCGCATCCGCGAGACCCACTCCCGCTCCGTCGCCGTGGAAGACACCCTTGACCTCGCGTTCTATGACGACCTCTCCGGCGAGTGCCTTCGCGCGTCGGTGGCCTGCCTCAACCCGCGCATGCATGGTGACATCTGCGACCTGCGCAAGATCAAGGACGCCGAGGAGATCGAGCTCATGCGCCATGCACAGGCGACGACCGACGCCGCCTTCGAGCACATCTGCGGCTTCATCAAGCCCGGTCTCACCGAGCAGCAGATACGTGCCGAGCTCGAGAACTACATGCTCATGAACGGCGCCGACGCGCTCTCGTTCGACTCCATCATCGCCACGGGCGCCAACGGTGCCAACCCGCACGCGCAGCCGGGCGAGACGGTCGTGCGCGAGGGCGACCTCATCGTGATGGATTACGGCGCGGGCTACCATGACTATCACTCCGACATGACCCGCACCGTCTGCGTGGGCGAGCCCTCCGAGGAGCAGAGAAAGGTCTACGACGTCGTCCGTCTCGCCCACGAGACCTGCGCCGCCGCCGCAAGGCCCGGCTGCATCGGCACGGACATCCAGGACCTCGCGGTGAAGGTCATCTCCGACGCGGGTTATGGCGACTACTTCAAGCACGGCCTCGGTCATGGCGTCGGCCTCGAGATACACGAGAAGCCGAACTTCGGTCGCAGCTATCCCTTCCCCGTTCCCGAGGGCTCCGTCGTTACCATCGAGCCAGGCATCTATCTACCCGGCAAGTTCGGCATCCGTCTCGAGGACTTCGGTCTCATGACCGCCGATGGTTTTTCGCCTTTCAGCCAGTCAACGCATGAGTTGGTCTGCATTCCTTGCTGACGCTGCGAAATGAGCGAGAAATCGCTCTTGGGAAATCTGAAAGAGCAACCGCATCTCAGACTTTTTCGCAAGCGAGTTCACACATATTACGAAATTCCGCGATTACCAATGCAAAAAAAGGCTAAGATATGGACGAAACATGGAGCCATGAGGGAGAAAGTGTGAATCAGGGTCTCATGTATTCACGTCCGCAAGCAATGCAACAAACGAGAAGGAGGTAAGAAGTGGTAAGGTATTGTTCTAGCCAGCCATGGCAAGTTCGCCGAGGGCATCAAAGAATCAGGACAGATGATCTTTTGGTCCGCAGGAGAACGTGTCGGGCGGTCGTTCTGACACCAGACATGGGTCCGGACGACATGCACCAGAAGCTGCTTGACGCAATTGCCACGTTCAACGACCAGGAGCACGTCCTTTTCCTGGTCGACCTGTGGGGGGGCACTCCCTTCAATCAGGTCTCCCGTATCATCGAGAGGAAAAGCACGAGGATTGGGTTGCCATTACCGGACTCAACCTTCCCATGCTCGGTCTCCGCGTACGGCTCTCGTATGGGTGCCCGACACGCTATTGACGTGATGAAGGAGATCTTCCCGAGGCCAAGGGCGGCATCAAGGTCAAGCCCGAGGCGCTCGAGCCTGCCAGCGGCTCAGCCGTCGCGGCACCCGCAGCCATCGCAGCAACGGCCTCTGCCATTCCCGCAGGCACCGTTCTCGGTGACGGCCACATCAAGTACGCCTACGTTCGTATCGATACCCGCCTCCTCCACGCCAGGTTGCCACGGCGTGGACCAAGCAGGTCTCTCCCGACCGCATCCCTCGTGGTCTCCGACGGCGTCTCGCACGACGACCTCCGCAAGAACATGATCGTCGAGGCGGCGCCTCCTGGAGTCAAGGTGCACGTCATCCCCATCGACAAGCTTATCCAGATCGACAAGGACCCCCGCTTTGGTGCCCACGAAGGCCATGGTCCTCTTCGAGAACCCCCAGGACCTGCTCCGTGCCGAGAAGGGCGCGTCAAGTTCGACAGCGTCTGCATCGGTCCATGGCCCACTCTGCGGGCAAGACGGT
>Ga0268356_10180_pt1 | contig 29418 bp, 34 predicted proteins | sample BioMet10_FD_194415 | JGI IMG/M metagenome (GOLD analysis project Ga0268356, IMG submission 194415) | Sewage microbial communities from Oakland, California, United States - Biofuel 10 (PacBio Assembly) | ecosystem: Engineered > Wastewater > Sewage > Unclassified | place: USA: California | collected...
CCTCAAAAGGAAGATCTCGGGGTTCCGGGTCCCGGTGACACGGTTCATGAAGCGGGGAATCAGGAACGCGGAGACCGCAAAGACAAATGCGAGAAGAAGCGCGAGCGTTACCCCGAGGCTCATGAGAGACCCGGTGACATCGGAGGTCTCCCCGGCAAGGAGGGGGAGCGCGATCAGCATCGGGACGGTGATGATATCCTGGTACAGGGAGATCCCAAGGGTCGCCCGTGCCTGCGGACTGTCCATCTCTGCCCGGTCCTGATAGATCTTGAGGGTGATGACCGTACTGCTGTGGCAGATCAAAAAGCCCAGGAATATTCCCTTGTTAAACGGCATCCCGAAAAAGGAGGTGATCGCCAGGGTTGCAAGGATGGTGCCCACGACCTGGAGCGTACCTCCGATAAGCACGATCTTCCGCATCTCGTAGAGAGTCTTAAACGAGAACTGCATCCCGATGGTAAAGAGTAAAAAGATGATCCCTATATCGGCAAGGCCGTCGACAACGGTGACGTTCTGGATCAGGCCGAGGCCGTACGGGCCGATCACGAGACCCGTGACGATAAACCCGACAATGCCGGGGATCCTGAACCGGTTGCCAAGGGCTATGATCACGATTGCCGCGGCAAAGATGACGATAATTTCATAGAGGTAACTGGTGATCATGCGGGGCCTTTCGTACCGTGTGGTATGATATGGGGATGTCTGGTTTTAGGGAGTTGTGGTCTGCTTTTTATGGGAGACCTGAACCGGTTCGGGCGTCTTTAGCGATGATTCCCGTCGAACAGGCATTGATGGTGGCAAGTGCGATAAAGATCAGTGCCGATTCTGCAACCCCTTCGAGAAGGATGGCATACCAGGCAAACGCTATATGCACGGTGGTAAAAAATACCCCGAATACCAGGACAAATGCCAGGGGTATCATATCACTCGTTATTTTCGACGATATATAAATATTACCCGGGTTACCCGAGCAGTTTTCTCAGGGCTACGAACTCTTCGACCGAGTACTGCCCGGCAGCGGTTGCTTCGCCCGTGTGGCAGTACACCAGCTCCGAACCAAAGAGCGGGAGGATGACACGGGCATACCGGAACCGCTCGCCCATAACCCCGGTGCAGATCGGCTTCTTTGCGGCACGGGTAAACGCCGCAAGGTTGAGGACATCGTCCTCGTTCTCCGGGGTCACGATGATCTTCGGGATATCCCCATAGGCCCGGAGCTCCTGTTCCAGCACAAAGAGCACGTGGAGCGGCAGCATCCGGGCCGAATGGTGGGAGGCGATGATCCGCTTTCCTGCCTCCTTTACCGGCCCGGCATCCTTTGCAAACTGCTGCTCGACATCCACAAAATCCACGAGGGGAATGAGCGGGGCGATCTTCGCTTTCCACTCATCCGGGCTCCCGAAGTACCGGCCGCCCTCCTGTGCGGAGCGGTAGGTGGCGATAATGGGAAGAGAACAATGCCCTTTGCACTGCTGTACCGCCGCAACCGGGTCGCCGTCGATTAAATCGAAGCGGAGCTCGATGATGGTGGCACCCTGTTCCTGTGCCCGGCCGGCCTGCAGGGGATCGGTAAGCGAGGCAACGATCTGCATGTACCTGAAGCGTTCGTCCCCGCGCCACAAAAAGATGCGCCTGCGCCGTTTATTTCGGGGATACCGGTTTATCCCCTCCCGGGTAGACAGTATGCTTGTTTTCTTATGGACCGGGCGGCAGTTCTGGCAGCGGCTCAGCGGATCGGCGTGGCACTTGCCGCATGCATCATCCCATCAATCGTCCTGCCGCTCGGTGCCGCCATCCTGCTCGGTCTTCCCCTTGCCCCGGTATACGGTCTCATCGCAAGCGCCTTTCTCATCGAGTACGGAGCGATCCCCATCGGTATCGGCCTTGGCCTCCCTGCCACCTATGTCTTCTGCGCTGCGACAGCCATCGAGGCCGGGATCTTCCTTGGGATCTACGGCGTCCTCGACCTTATCGGCCATACCTCGAAACGCGTTGCAGGGCTCCTTTCACGGGTCCATGCCATTGCCACGCGGTCGCGGATGTTCGACCGGTACGGCATCCTCGGGCCTCTTCCCGTGCGAGATCCTGGTCGGTGTCTATATCTGCGCACCGGTCTCCTGGCTCTTTGGGTGGAACGAGGGCAGGTCGTTTGCGATCACGATGGCCGGATATATTGTTGCCGGGCTCGTAACCACCCTTGCCACCCTCGGTGTTATACGGTTGTTGTTCTCATAAGAAAGGAAGGACGCATGTCAGAACCCATAATCCCCGGTCCCACAAAAATCCCCGAACTGCTCGCACCTGCCGGGTCGCCGGAAGCGTTCCGGGCGGCTATTGCCGCAGGAGCCGATGCCGTATACTTAAGCGGGAAACAGTTCGGGGCCCGGAAATTTGCAAAGAACTTCTCCTGACGATGAGATTGCCGCTGCAATCGCGTACGCGCCATGCACGGGGAGTCCGGGTCTACGTGACGGTCAACACGCTGATCCACGACCGGGAGCTCGCCGGTGCTGCCGGATACCTTGTCCGCCTGTATACGCTGGGGGCAGATGCCGTCTTATCCAGGACCCGGGCCTTGCCGCCATTGCCCGGGAGATTGTCCCCGGCCTTGTCCTGCATGCCTCGACCCAGCTCACGATCCACAATGCCGAAGGGGTGCGGTGGGCCTATGGGCAGGGATTTTCCCGGATCGTGCTTGCCCGCGAACTGTCCCTTACCGAGATCGAAGGGAATCGCAGAAGCGGTCCGCGATCTTCCCGTGGGCCTTGAAATATTCGCCCACGGAGCCCTCTGCTACAGTTACTCGGGACAGTGCCTGCTCTCATCGGTCATCGGGGGACGGAGCGGGAACCGGGGCATGTGCGCCCAGCCGTGCCGGAAACACTACACCCTTGTCGAAGGAAAGACCGACAAGTACGGACGGCCCGCCGACCTTTACGAGGTACCGGTAAAGGAACACTACCTTCTCTCGCCAAAGGACCTCATGACCTACCGGGACCTCGGCCGCATAGCCGGTTCGCCGGTTGCATCGCTCAAGATCGAGGGAAGGATGAAGTCCCCCGAATACGTGGCGACCGTTGTCTCCACCTACCGGCGTGCGCTCGATGCCGTAGCGGCAGGCACGTTCGTCCCCGATCCTTCTGCAGAGCGCGACCTGTACCTTGCCTTCAACCGCGAGTTCACGAGGGGGTATCTCATGGGCGACCGGCTCCGCGACCTGATGGGACGGGACCGGCCGGACAACCGCGGCCTGTGCATCGGGAAGGTGACCCGCTTTGACCAGAGGGCCCGGACCGTCACCATCGTCCCCGACCGGCCCATCGCCCTGCATCCCGGGGACGGCATCCTCTTTCACAACCCCGAACACCCGGCCGCCTCGTGGGGCTGCTCCCTCAACAGCGAACCGCTGGCAGTAAAGGACGGGATCGAACTGACTGTTGCCCGCCCGGTACTAGCCGGGACCCGGGTCTACCTGACCTCATCGGTCGATCTTGCCGCCCGTGCTAGGCAAATTGCGGGATCACCCTCCCCGGATCTCCGCCACCCGGTGCCGGTCGACCTGTCCGTGCGTGTCGATGCCGAAGGGCACCTCTCAATCGCAGGCACTATCCGCCCGCCCGGGAGATCGCCGGTAAGCGTAACAGGAACGCCCGGTCTCACGATGGAGCCGGCCCGGTCGCGCCCGCTCTCCCGCGAGCAGCTGGCAGAGCAGCTTACAAAGACCGGGGGCACCCCGTTTGCCGTTGCCGGGCGCTCGCTCGAATACGACGGGACGCGGTTTGCACCGGTCAGCGGGATCAATCAGGTGCGGCGGGACTTCTTTACCCAAGCAGAAGCGGAGCTGGTTGCGGCATCGCGGCCGGCACCGGCCGATGCCCGGGCCGCAGAGCAGCGCCTCAAACACTATACTGCCCGGCTTCGGGAGGGCACTGCGGCTCCTGCAGGAAGTGCCCGGCACAGCTGCGGGGTCGTCCTCGTTGCCGATATGCTCGAAACGGTCGAGGCCGGGGCAGCAGCCGGTGCTGCCATGGTCTGTTTCGAGCCGGACAGCTTCCTGTGCCGGAAGGGGATCCATGACGAGGACCGGCTGGTCAGGACCGAGGCTGCGATCAGGGCTGCCCTTGCAGCCTGCCGGAAGAAACACTGCCGCCTTGTCTGGAAACTGCCCCGGGTCACGCAGGGGGCCGAGATGGAAGCGCTCCGTACCCTTCTTCCCCGGCTAGTGACCGCCGGCCTCGATGCCTGCATGACCGACAACCCGGGCACCGCCGCTGCCCTGTCTGCTGCTGCTCCGGGTATCGGTCTTTTCGGGTCGTTTGGCTTAAACGTCTTTAACGCCGAGACCGTGCGGGTGTTTGCCCGCCAGAACTTCGGGTGGCTCCTTCTCTCCCCGGAACTCTCCGGCAGCGAGATCGCAGTCCTCGCAGGGGCAGTGCAGAACGATACCGGGCGGCCGCAGCTGAGCGTCTTTGTGCAGGGCTCGCTGGAGACCATGGTAACCGAGGACTGCCTGCACGCCCTCCTGTCCACCTGCCGGAAAAAAGGTGGATCCTGTGCACGGAACCGGTGGATCGGGATCCGTGACGAGACCGGCCACCTGCTCCCGGTCCGGACCGACGGGGCCTGCCGGAGCCATATCCTCAACGCAGCCGAGACGAGCCTGATAGAGGCTGTGCCGGACCTTGCTGCAGCGGGCATTAACTCCCTTGTGATCGATGCCCGGGGCCGGCCCGGGGCATATGCCCGGGAAATGGTTACCGTCTACCGCGAAACTCTCGCTCCCGGTGAATCGGGTAAGAGAAAAGGGGCCGGCAGCAAAAAAACGCCCAAAGACCGGATACGGGAGATCGCCCTTGGCGGGATCACGACCGGCCATTATGTACGGGGCCTCAAAGACGAGTGATCCCTTAAATCGGCCAAAAAACGGCGAGCGAAAGGTTGAATGGTGTCGGGGATCAACTCCTCATGCACGAGGACTTAAGATACGATGCCGTCGCCCCTGATTTTGGTAAACCTCAAGACCTACAAGGAAGGCATGGGCAACCGTGCCCACCAGATCGCAACCGCCGCCCAGCTTGTCAGCCGCGAGAGCGGCGTCACCATCGGGGTAGCGCCCGGGTATATCGACCTCCACCCGCTCGCCCACCATTTCGCCGTCCCCGTCTATGCCCAGCACGTGGACGGGTACGAGCCCGGGGCCCATACTGGCCACATCACGGCAGAGTCTTTAAAGGTCGCGGGAGCGGCAGGCTCGCTTGTCAACCATTCCGAGCGGCGCCTGACCCTTGCCGATATCGAGTCGGCAGTCCGGGCACTCCACGGCCAGAACCTGTCTGCGGTTGTCTGTACGAACAACGATGTCACGAGCGCTGCCGCCGCAGCACTGATGCCGGAATACGTTGCCATCGAACCCCCGGAACTGATCGGGAGCGGCGTCTCGGTCTCGAAGGCAAACCCGGAGATCATCCGGCGGTCGGTTGCGGCGGTTCAAGCCGTAAACAAGGATGTGAAAGTCCTTACCGGTGCCGGCATCCAGTGCGGCGAATGTGTGAAGATCGCCGTTGACCTCGGGACGGACGGTGTCCTCCTCGCATCGAGCGTGGTAAAGGCCCCCGACCCGGCAGCAGTGCTCCGGGACCTTGTATCAAAACTGTGAAAAAGTTTTCTTTTTTTTTTATTTACTTAAGGAACAGGAACCAGATGCCGACGATCACTACGAACAGGACGACACCGATACCGATAACCATTCCGCTGCTGATCTCCGTGGGCTCAGTTGTTTCAGCCATGTAATTGTATCCTCCATTGTGGTGGTTAACCACAACCATTCCTCTTTTACACATTCTATATATACCCTTTTCCAAATTGATCGGGGCAAAAATCAGGGTTAATTAAAAAAACGGTTCGCTGGTTTCCCGTGATAGCAAAGCGCCCGTAAAGTACGGGTATTCAGACGATCAGGGTAATCAGGTCGTGCTTGGTGATCACGCCTTTTACCTGCCGGCCTTCGACTACGAGCACCGCATGGTTCTGCTGGAGGATGTTTACCACGGTCTCGACATCCATGTCCGGGGGAACCGTGGGAAAACCCGGCTCCATGAAGTCCCGTACCATAAACGGGTGCGTGTGGTGAAGGCGCTGCTGCTCGATGGCCTTGACAATGACCGATTCCGATATACATCCTACGGGAATACCCCGTTCGATCACCGGCAGCTGCGAGATGTTGTTCTTTTCAAAGATCTCCACGGCCTGGGTGATGCTTGCCTGGGGCGGGACCGAGAGGACCGGCGTGTGCATGATCTGGCCGGCCGCGATCTTCTTTGGCTCGGCATTGTTGAGGACGAGGATGATCTTGTTGAGCGTGCTGACCCGGGGGTCGACACTTCCCGCTTCGATCCTCGCCACCATTGACTGGCTGATCCCTGCCCGTTTTGCCACTTCGGTCTGCCTGAGACCGAGGGTTTCGCGGCGAGAGCGCAGCTCTTCAGGGCTGGGGATATGCATATGCTATTACTCATAGGAATAGGGAGATATCAACCTTATGCAGTCCGGGAGGGTGCGGCAACAGGTCGCCGATCACGGGATGCAAAACCCGGGAATACACAAGAGATTTTTGCGGTGCAGGTCACCGGTCCAGAAAGACCGGCACGTCCCGGAACCCGATACCGTCAAAGAGCCCGCGGTCCTGTGATCCGGAGGGCAGGGATGACCGTGAGCGCTAAAAACGACAGGTACATGAACGGTTCCGCGATGCCGCCTCATCCCCGAGGTGATCCTGCGGAGATCATCCAGATGCCCTGACGACATCCCCTGCCGGAAGCGTTGACATGAGCCCGGCGCAGTCGAGCGGCAGGACGGCGATAGTGTCCCCGTCTGCCGCCGCCATCCCGCCGCCCGACCGGATCACGGCCCCGATCGCTGCAAGGATCTCGTCGTCCCCCGCACCGGTGGCAACGATATTGTGTGCATCGTGGGAGACGCTCGCGGCGATTGCACCTTTTTTGAACCCGAACCCGTGGACGAATCCCGGTCCCGATTTATCTTTCCCGTACCGGTTGCAGACAACGACCTTGAGGAGGTCGCGGTGCGTATCGGGGAGGTCTGCGGCATCGAGATCGTATTCGAGCGATTCTGTGAGGATCTGGCCCGGGGACAAGCCCTATCACCCGGGCTTTTCCCTGTCCCGTCAATGCGGATCCGGTCCCGGGCCGGGACCCGGCACCGGACCGTGTCTTCCAGGGGAGCCGGCGCGGTGCTCACGGGGCCGGTGTTTCCCGGAAGTGCCGGAGAAGATCGTTCTCTTGTACCGTAAACGGGCGGAGATTGCTCACAATACAGAGATCGGCCCGCCGGCCCGGCGCAAGGGCTCCCCGGTCGGTAAGGCCGAACCGCTCAGCTGCGGAGAGCGTGGCCATCCGGATCGCAGTCTCCGGTTCGAGCCCGCACTCTGCGGCCAGCCGTATGCACCGGTCGATGTGTCCCTTCCCGCATAAGGAGATCGGCGTGGCAGTCATCGGTTGCAAACGAGCACCGGGACACGGTATACGGGGTCACCAGGGGCACGAGGGCCGGGATATTGTGCTCGGTCGAGCCGTCGCGGATGAAGATGTACATCCCGCGCTTTAGTTTTTCCCGAGCCTCCTCAAGGGCCGTGCACTCGTGGTCGCTCTGGAGCCCGGCAAGGACGTACGCATTGAGGTCGTTTCCGGAGAGGAGCGGTGCATGGCCGTCGCGGATCCCTAAAAAGCCCGATCTTGTCCATGACTTCCCTGTCTCCCGCCAGCACCCCGGGAACGTTCATCATCTCGCCGAGGCCGGTAACGCCGTCCCGGGAGGCAAAGGAAGAAAGTGCTGTTGCATCGAGGGTTGCCCCGCCGACATCGGCCGGTGTCGCGGGCACGCAGGACGGGAGCATGTACCGGATATCGACCGGCAGGCCGGCCCGCGAGGCAAGCATGTACTCGATCCCCGCTGCCCCGGCAACGTTTGCGATCTCGTGGGGATCGGCGATTACGGTTGTCGTCCCGTGTGCCGAGACGAGCCGGGCGTATTCCTGCGGCACGAGAAGCGAACTCTCGATATGGACATGGGCGTCGATAAGGCCGGGGACGAGGTATGCTCCCGAAAGGTCGCGTTCGCGGACACCCCGGTAGCCGGGGCCGATGCCAACAATGATGCCGTCCTTTACCGCGAGATCGTTATGCTCCCAGGTACAGGAGAATGCATCGAAGATCTCTGCATTCGGTATACGATATCGGCGGGGACAAGGCCGCGTGCAGCCGGGATAAGATGGGGAAAATTACCTGCCAAGAGGATCACACCGTAATATCCCGGATAACCGCGGTCTCGCGTTCGCCGTCACGCACCAGGTACACATAGAGCTTGTACCGTCCCGGTGAAAGGGAGAGCGGGAGATCTATGGTATTCTCTTTTCCGGTAAGCTGCGTTGTCGTGCCCGTGGAGAGGAGTTCGTGCTGCCCGAAGTCCTCTAAGGTAAAGACCCGGACCTGCACGCCGATAGTCTCCGGGGACCCGGTACCGGTGACTGCCACGGTCAGGTTCCCGTTGCCGTACGAGACATCGCCCACCGAGAGGGTCGAACAGCCGGCTGCTGCAAGCAGGAGAACAAGGCAGGCCAGCGGGACAAGGCATGCACGTCCGTTCATACAGTTCTGTCGGATTGCTGCCATAAAAAACCTGTCAAGCGTGCCGGTAAGATCCTGTCGGTGCCTCCGGGCCTGCACAACATGACGATTAAAAGACAGTCCAAAACCCGTCTCTGGAAGATAAAAAGAAAGGAATGATGAATCTCAAGGGGGCTACCCAGATCGATCTTAGCAATCGATCGGTCCGATCATTTCATTTGTGGTGAGGGGGGTGGGGGGCACGGGGGTTACCCATGATCGGTGCGGTGGAGGGGGTGGTCCCGACCCGTTCATGAGATCGGTCGGACCGACCGGTAAAATAACAATCGGCCCGATCTGCCCTGTCTCGTCAGGAAAGTCCAAAAAAACACCTGTCATGAAACGTGAAAAGAAGAGGTCGCCCCGACCGATCTTATCAATCGATCGGTCCGATCGTTTCATTTGTAGTGTGGGGGGGTGGGGGGCAGGGGGGTGCCCGGGTTTTTTGACTGGCCGGGCATTTCCCCATGGATCCAAAGGCAAACCGGCCCGATATCGGATAAAAAAAGCAAACATATTAAAGGAATCTTCCACAAAGTTCAGTTCGGTGATAGTATAACAACCATCACGTTCTCCCACCATAAAGGCGGAACCGGCAAAACCACGTCGTGCCTGAATATTGCCGGGTTCTGTGCATTAGCGGGAAAGAAAGTGCTGGTGGTTGACTGCGATCCGCAGGCCAACGCGACTGCCGGTTTAGGCATCAACCCGGAATCGGTGCAGAAGAACATGTACGATGTCTTCATGAGCCGGGTCGATGGTTTTCCCCAGGTAACGATGACCGGGATTATCCGGCAGACTGCCTCCGGCGTAGACTGCGCCCCCTTCAAACCTCGATCTTGTCGGAGCGGAGCCCTACCTGTACGGGATCGCCTCGCGGGCCGAGTGCTGCGGGACGCACTTCTCCCGGTAAAGGACAAATACGACCTGATCCTGATCGATACGCCCCCGAGTATGGGGCAGTTCGTCATAAACGGGCTCTATGCCGCGGACCGCATCATCGTTACGCTCGATTCCGGGTCGTTTGCCCTCAACGGTATCGGCCCGCTCTTTACCATCTTTTCCGACATGAAACAGGATCTCGGAAAAAGACGTCAAGGCGGACATGGCCATCCTCTCCCGCTGGGGCGAAGCAGACGATAAAACCGGCCCGCTCCCTGCGGCAGGATCGCAGGAGAAGGGCGACTTTATCAGTCCGGATCCTTGCAGTGTTTTCTCCCCCGGCCGGCACCGACGGGAGAAGAGATCGCAAAAGAAAAGGAACACGAACAGGAGCGGGAACGTCTCGCAGAAATGCTTGGTGCTACCGAAAAGAAATTCCCGCTCGTATTTACTGTCCCCTATTCCCCGGAGATCTACGAGGCGCAGCAGAAGGGAATGCCCATCTCGCATGTCTCTCCAGACTGCACCGCCGGAAAAGAATACAAAAAAATTGCCGATGAAGTGATGAAATGGACTGCATAGGACTCGTGGAGAGATACGCACACGGATACGCCGGAACCACTTCCGGATGAGGTGAAAATATGGCTGCAACAATTGACGTTGTCGAGTTCGAACTCGGCGGGGAACGGTATGCACTGGATATCAACCTGGCACGCGAGATTGTCGAGATGATGCCGATCACCCCGATCCCCCGGGCACCTTCGTTCATCTCCGGGGTCATTAACCTTCGGGGAGAGATCACCAATATCATGAACCTCAATACTCTCCTCGGGCTCGATGGAGGGGAGATCCGGCAGAACCAGAAGATCATCGTCCTTGTCCCCGATGCGGCAAAAGGGAGCAATGTCGGGATTATTGTCGACGACGTTTCCAGTGTCCGCCAGGTCCCGGAGACCGAAATCGAGCATATCGGGGCCGGGATCGCCTCGGATTTTTCGCAGTTTGTCAAGGGAATTATTAAAATCCCGGTAGAAGACGGGCAGACCTCAAAAAAGGACCTGGTCATCTGGCTCGATCTGGAAAAAGTGCTCTCCCGGCTGGGCAATACGGGCCACGAGAATGGGGAGGCATCGGGCATCATGCCCGAAACCGGCTGATACGGCCCGGTAGCATGGTGTGATTGTGGAGGATGATGCAATGACAGAACAACGACCAGGAAGAAAAGCACTGTTTTCAGGAGCGCCCGGTGCGACAACGGCACGCACCAATACGCCCGACGAGATTGCACAGCACGTGCGGCAATTAAACGAAGACCTGGCACTGGCGCTGAAAGGGGCTGCGGCAAAAAAGGCCACTCAACCCCTCGATGCTTCCAATTTCGGGAGCGAATATGCAACCCTTGTGGATGCCGTGAATACCGCTCTTGTACGGCTGCAGGAGACCGGGGCTCCCGCACCGGCGGATGCCGGGGAATATACCAAAAAGATCGATATCCTCGAACGGCGGCTGGAGTTCATGGAGAAGAACAACCCGGTGCCGATGCTGATCGCCACACCGGAACTGGATATTATCGAGGCAAATGCCGCTTATATCGCGATGACCGGGATCGCGGAGAAAGATATCATCTCGACAAATATCCACGATTTTACCATCACGGACCGTTCCGGTGAAGGTGCGAGGACTGCACTGGAAACAAAGCACCGTGCGGTGGGGGAGCTGACCATAACGTTCCCCTCGGGCGTTCATACGCTCGAACAGTACTGTATCCCGGTACTTGACGGGGAGAGCAATGTCACCTCGCTTGTCATCCTCTACGACGACCTGACCGGGAAAAAGCAGAAGAACGCCGAGATAGAGCGGCTCAAAGCCCGTTCAGAGACGATCGTCCAGCAGAACCCGATGCCGCTCGTGCTCGTGGATACCACATTCAGGATCCGCGTGGTAAACGATGCCTACGCCACCCTTACCGGTATTGCCCGGGACAAGCTCGTCAAAATGAACCTGCGCGACTTCAAGGTGCTCCAGCAGACCGGGGCCGGGTTAAAGCAGGTGCTCGAAAACGGCGTGCGTTCCGATGGTGAGGTTGTCGTGGAGTTCCGAAGGGATGCCCGCCGGCTCCGCCAGTACGGCATCCCCATTCCCAGCCCCAAAGGCGGCGTGGAGAGTATCCTCATCGTCTATAACGATGTGACCGATGAGCGCAGGGAGATGGAAGAGGTTGTTGCAGCCCGCCAGATCTCCGATACCATCATCAAGGAGAACCCGATCCCCATGCTGATGGCGGACCGTTCGTTTACTGTCACCCTGGCGAACCCCTCGTATCTCAAGATGAGCGGGTACACGCAGGACGCGATCCGGGGCATGAACCTGCGCGAGATCAAGATTCGGGAGCAGAAAGGAGAAGGCGCGAAGGTTGCCATCCAGGAGAAGCGCCGGGCATTCGGGGAAGTCACGGTCGACCTCCCGAGCGGCACCCGCGTCCTCGAACAGTACGTGATGCCGCTTCTCGATGGCAAAAACGAGATTGCCAATCTCCTTTTGGTGTACAACGATGTAACCGAGCAGCGCAAGAGCCAGGAGACCCTTGCAAAGGAGATGGAGAAGGCAACGGCATTCCGGAAGCGCTCCGATACCATCGTGATGCAGAACCCCATGCCCATCATGCTCATGGACGCGTCGTTTAAGATCCTCATGGCAAACGAGGCGTACATCGGCCTGACCGGCATCGCGAAAGAGAAACTGATCGGGATGAGCGCCCGCGAGTTCCGCATCACGTCCCAGACCGGGCAGGGCCTCAAGACCGTGCTCTCGGAAAAGAAGCGCAGTTTCGGCGAGATCACCATCGAGTTCCCGACCGGGGCGCACATCCTCGAACAGTACGGCATACCGATGTTCGACGCCAACCAGAACATCACGACCATCCTCTGCGTTTATGTCGATGTCACTGCCCGTCGGGCGCAGGAGAAGAAGATCCAGGCCATGATGGACGAGGCAAAAGCGAGCGCGGAACTGCTCTCGGCAAGCGCTACCGAGCTCGAGTCCGGTCTTGCAAAGATTGCAGCAGGCGACCTTCACCTGCCGCCTCAGCATCGACGATGCCGACCCGCTTGTCCGGCTCAAGAAAGACTTCAATACCTCGATCGAGACAATCCACAAGGTTATCGCCGACCTCATGACCTCGATCCGTAAGCTGGACGGGACCGTAAAGGACACCATCAAATCGACCGAGGAGATCGCAAAGGCGACCGAACAGGTGGCCCTTTCCTCGCAAAAAGCAACCGACAATGCAAAGGCGCAGCTGTCAAATGTCGAGAAAGTCTCGGGCGTTATCTCGGACATCTCCGCATCGATCGAAGAGATCGCCAGTACCTCTCCACGAGGTCATGAGCCACGCGGAAAAGGCCTGCTCACGAAGGCGCACAGGCAGCCGGTATCGGGAAGACTGCGACCGACAAGATGCAGTCCGTAGAGAAGATCTCGAAAAAGAGCGTGGACGAGATCACGGCGTTAAACGAGCAGATGCAGCAGATCTCGAAGATCGTCAACCTGATAACCGATATCGCCAACCAGACCAACCTCCTTGCCCTCAATGCCGCAATCGAGGCGGCGCGGGCGGGCGAGCACGGGCGGGGATTTGCGGTCGTTGCCGGTGAAGTCAAGAACCTTGCCGGCGAGTCCAAGAAGGCGAGTTCCCAGATCGAGACCCTCATTAAATCCATCCAGACAAAGAGCGAGGTCACGGCCTCCTCCATCCAGAGCTCCTTTGACGAGATCAAGGAAGGGATTGCAAGCGTCAACCAGACCGTGGAGTCCTTGAACCGGATCATAACCGAGGCAAATATCGTCTCCAACGGCGTCACCGAGATCACCAAAGCCACCGAGAACCAGGCCCAGGCCACCTCCGGTCTGATGGCAAGCATGGAATCGGTCAAGTCGGCAAACGAAGAGAACCAGCAGCGGATGGAAGACATGGCGGCACTTGCAGAGGAGACCAGCGCATCGACTGAAGAGATCGCGAGCGCCTCTGCCGAATTGGCCGCCATGGCCGAGCGCTGCAGTAAGATGATGGAGGAGTTCCATACCGAGTAAAAGCGGGAACGGATCCAATCCCGCTTCACGTTATACACCGGTTTTCCCGCCGGTGCAGTTAGCCCCCGGAAACGGAGTACCCCATGACAGCGACTGACGATGGTTTTTCCGCATTAAAGCGATTTATCGAACAGACGTTAAAGATCCAGTGCAACAATTACAAGGAAGATTACATCAAGAGGCGCCTGCTTTCCCGCATGCGGTCGACAGCAACGACGACCTACCCGGATTATCTCCGGTACCTCCACGAGCACACGCCGGAGCTCGAAAACCTCAGGAATGCGCTCACCATCAACGTGACCGAATTCTTCCGGGACGCCGATGTGTACGACCTCATCAAAAAGAGATCCTGCCGGCCCTGTTCCATGGCAGGAAAGCAGTCCGGATCTGGTGCGCCGGCTGTTCCACGGGAGAAGAGCCCTATTCGATCGCCCATGATCCTCCACGACATGATGGCCCTGGACAAATCGCTCTCCGGCCAGATCACGGCTACCGATATCGACGAGGTTGTCTTAAAAAGGGCAAAGGAAGGGATCTATTCGGAGAAAGCGATGGGAAAACTCTCTGCCGCACAGGTCCAGCGGCACTTCACGAAACTTCCCGACGGTAATTACCAGGTCAAGCCGCACCTGCAGGAACTGATCCGGTTCCGTCCCCACGACCTCATGAGCGGCCAGCCGATCTCCCGTTATCTCGACATGATCACCTGCCGGAACGTGACGATCTATTTTACCGAAAAACAGAAAGACGAGCTCGCACGGATGTTCCATGCCGCCCTTGTCCCCGGGGGATATTACGTGATGGGAAAGACCGAGTATCTCGGGCGCGAAGTCGAAGGGCTCTTTACCCCGGTCAATTCCCTCCAGAAGGTCTATACGAAAAAAGACTGATGCACCGGCACCCGGTCACTGTCCCGGCGGTTTTTCCCTCTTCGTTTTCTGCATTTTTCCCGATTCCCTTGGTAAATTCGGCCTGGAGCGCCTTGCGCGACATCTGTTGTTTTAACTGGGAATAGACGGTTATGAAATTGATGCCGATAACGACTATCACCAAGCATCAGGCTCACCCAGAGCATGGTACCCGCTTGCGGTAAGGAAGGCTGCCCACATGAGGACGACAAAGGAGATCAGGTAAAAATGACCCATGTCCGGAGCCCGGGAGTTCCATGATCATCAATATGTATCATGGCGATACTAAAGCGTTCCCGCATTATCCGGTATATTTTCAGGGATATATCCGGTTAAATATTAATTGGGGCGGGTTCAGGCTGTCACGCCGCATGCCGGAAATTCCGGACAGATCCTTACGGTTTTTATGGAATGATAAACAGTAGTATGTGTGGAAAAAGGGGATCTTCTCACACTTATCGGGGGATTTGTCGTTCTCCTGCTGGTCGCGGTACTTGTCCGCCCCGACTCGTTTATGGTCCTCTTACCGGGGTCCCATGATGGGCGTGACCCCGCAGATCACGATTACCCCGACCGTATCTCCTGAAATGACCGTGGCGGCGACCGGCTACACCCCGCACCGTGCCCGTCGCAGATAATACCCCGCAGGAGCCGGCTCCCCCGTACCGCATCACGTACACGAGCAACCCGTTTACGTACCCGAAGATCCATCTTCCCCGATCATATGGAGGCATTCGGCGCATCGGACATTCCGCTACGGGAGAACAGGAGCGTGACCTTTGCTTATATGGAGGGAGTCGGGGGAGGACTAACCCAGGTATTTACCGTGCCGTACGAAGTATGGGCAGTCAATGTGACGGTAAATGCAGAAAGGAGGCCCCAGTATGCAATGTTTAAGATGGTGGTCTGCGATGCAACAACGGGTGCCGTGCTGCAGGGTGCGGAGATCCAGTTCCCGGGCAGCATGTACAAGATTGTCCGGGCTTCGGGCCCGATGTACATGATCATCACCACGTCCAACGTGGACTCGTTCCGGATCGATCTTGAAACACCTTACCGGTATTATGTGACGGAAGGCACGACATCGTAACCGGCTTCGGTAATGCCCGGGCCTGATTTTGGACTATTTTTTTAGGATACTTTCTCGACGGTGACCCGTACGCGGTCGCCGGCCCTGAACTCATGCCCCTTGGGAATATCGATGTTGAACCAGAGGGCTCCGGGTTCGTCCTGCGTGTTGTCCTGGGACATCAGGCAGTCTTTTACCTCGTTGATGTCTGCGACAAAATCGATGGCTGCAACAAACTCGTGTTTTGGCATATGTATAGAAGAAGGTGGGGAAAAGTAAAAAAGTTAGAGGGCACGGGGCGTGACCATCCACGTCGTGCTGTTCGAATAACTCCACCTGATGATTGAGAGCTCCTTGCACATCTCGGCAAGGATCGCCATGTTGGTTCCCACTTCCTTGGGGGACAACCCGAGATCTTTTGCAATGTATTTTGACTTGAAGTAGTGTTTGCCTTTGGTTATCCCTGATGAAAGATAGGATACGATTTTGTGCTGGGTTTCGTTATACTTTTCACGTAACTGCTTACTTGTTGACATATCTCGCCTCAGCATTAACCAATCATATAGAGCATCTCCTATTTATATATAGCGGACGGTACAGGTTAAATTCATGCCTTTTTTTGAAACTGCGGCCCTATGCTGACCAGAAACTATTTAATTCGGCCAGATTTGGCGCAGATTCACGCAACTCCGCAACCGGCCGTGTTTTTTCCGTCCCGGAAGGCGGATTGCGGGAATTTAAACTAAAAAAAGGAGATTATGCCTGCTGTACCGGGGCATCCCCGATCTTCTTTATCAGGGCTTCGAGGACGACATCCCTCATGCCTTCCACGAACTTGATGCTGCCGACCACCAGGTGGCCGCCGCCGGAGATTCCACCGCCGGGGATCTCGTTGTGCAGGTCGCGGACCATTCTGGGGATGTTCATGTGAACGCCCCGGGACCGCAGCACGGCAAAGTCCGGGCCAAAACCGATGGTGACCACCGGTTTTCCCTCGTTTTGTTTGCAGAGCAGGTCGTGGACCTCCCCGGAGGTCTTCCCCGGCGGGGGGAAGGTGAACTTGTGGGCATGGATCTCCACATCGATCAGGAACAGGTGGGCGCCGTTGGTGAGCACCCGCGAGACTACGTGGGGCATGCAGGCGCTCATCTGGTCCTCGATCATCGCGTTCGCGCCTTCGACAAGGAGACCGACGAGTTTTGTGTGGCGCTCTTTGTTCCCGACAAGGTTGAGCACGTCTTTTACAATCTCGCGGCCGTCATTGAACCGGAGCCAGAACTGCTCGTAGTCGAGTGCAAGGGCGATGTCCTTGCAGGCCTGTTCGGAGTACTGGTCGCGGATAAGGGCGAGGTACAGGGCCCGCTCCGGCGCTTCGCTCCGGTCGCCGACACCGGCAATTGCCGGGAGGTGTTTGATTGCGGGTTCGACCCGGGGGTTGATGAGCCGGGCCACTTCGGTCCCGAGCATCCCGGCCGTGACCCCGAAGTCCCCTCCGACATGGTAGGGGTTGACGTGGCCGACAAGGTACTTGTCGATGGTTGCGTCCGGGTGGTGGTGGTCGATCACGACAAAGGGAATGTCGTACACGCTTGCAATCTTGTACGAGGCTTCATCCTCTTCGGTGGAGCCGTTATCGGTGAGGATCACGAGCGGCATCTTCTGGCCGAAGCGGACGTGGTCCTTTAAGGCAAAGTCGAGGTCCCGGGTGATGTCCTCGATCTCGTAGAAGGGGGCCTTTGACGGGGCACGCTTGAAGAGGTAGTAGTCGGCATCGAAGTCCCCGCCGGACTCCTTGATGAGCGAGACTACCGCCTGCTCGATGGCAACCGCCGAGCAGATACCATCGGCATCGGCATGGTGCCGGAGGATGATGGGCTGGGCGGTAAAGATGGCCTTCCTGATGATCTTTGCAACCTTGCGCATCTCGGGCATGAGGGCGTCGAGCACATCGCTTTTCACGAGCGGTTTGATATTCTCCGGTTCGGCACGGGCGTCAAGGGCCTGTTCGATGCGTTCCCGCACGGCACCTTCTTCATCGCCGGCCAGCGCCGAGACTGCATCGGCCTCGATCTGGAGCTGGTTATTGCGCATCATGACCTCACCGATGACCTTGACAATCATGTTGAGCTCGATCTCGGGGTAGGCACGGACACCAGCTTCGATGAAGGCAGCGACGTTCTGGGTGCCGGACTCGTCGACGATGGTAAAGATGGTGGGACCGCTTGTCTGCTTGATCTGGGCTACCTCACCCTCGATGGCAACGGTCTTGCCCTGCTTCGCCCGGAGGTCTGCGATTTTGACGGTCGTGGACTTGCGCTCGATCTGCTGGACCTGGTATACCTGGATCAGCATCTCTTCGAGGTCGATGTTGCCGTTCGGCCGGATCTGGCGGACCCGGACAAGGACACTGTCCTTTTCCTTGTGCTCGGCCTTGACGCTTGTCTTGTGCACGAGGCCCTTGATCCGGTCGTTGAGCTGGACAAACATCCCGAAGGTCGCAAAGCCCTGGACCTTCCCGAGGTAGGTCTTTCCCTCCTCTACATCGGACAGGTCGCAGCCTGCGGCCAGCCGGTATACAATGATATCAGAATCTGTTTCCATTTCTCACTCCACACGCACAGCGAAACGTAACGATATTGGATGCGGCTTATTATTCTCGAATTGTTTTATCGTTCTCCGTTGGCAGGCACGAATGACGTGCTTGCGTGTACCATGAATGGTTTCGGTAAGGTTATGTTAGTTGTGATGGTGCGGAATACCTGAAAATGGCAAGAGAAATTGGGGTGTAGGTAAATTCACAAAAGTGACATGGCCCCGGATTTGCAGAGATGCTGGTGGTAACCCTGAGCGATCTTTGAGATCGATCGGTCCGACCAGTTTTTGTGTTGAGTAACAGGCAGGGGGTGGGGCCGATCTCAAATCCGCGTGGATCAAAGGTCGCCCCGACCAATGTGTGAGATCGGCCGGACCGATCAATTTTGAAAACGATCGGCCCGATCATCCCGTCTCGTCTGAACGTCCACGCGAAGCGCAGGTCAAGAAACTGGAACAAAAGATGCCACCCCGACCGATTTCTGAGATTGATCGGTCCGATCGGTTTTTTTATAGAGCGGCAAATGGCGGGATGGGGGCGACCAGTTTTTTTGGAGGTCGGGGCGACCGATTGTGATGATGGGTGGGGCTGGCCAAATTTTTTTGAGTACTGGCGGGGGCTGTCGCCCCCACACCCCCACGAGCGAGGAGTGCCGCCGCCCCCGGCAGGAAGCCCCCGCGGCGGATTGGGGAAGGGATCTGAGCAGCAGATATGGATACACGTTGTTGACTATTGTTGTATTTTTGGGAGTATATTCAAAGAGAGAATCTATTTAATCCCTGTTCATCTGGGCCATCCATTATTTTTAGTTGATCTGCAATCTTTTGTTTTAATTGTTCAAATTTAATTTTTTCATTAGCAGTAAGACTAACTCCAAAATTATCGATAAGGTCTAAAATGGGAATTTGTTTATATCCGAAGATCATTGCTGCAAGTTTATCCGCGACCCGATCTTGTTGGTTTTCATCCAATCCTAAACGACAGAGGTAATTAACAACTATATCGGGCAGAATTTCCAAATCTTCGATCATTTTAAAGGCATTGTAACGAATATCCGCTGAATCGTGTAAACAACCGTGAATTAACGTGTTGACAATTTCACTACTAACTATTGTATCCTTTCCGAACATACGGATTAATTGTTTAAATATCCGTAAACCATAATTGAACACATCGAGATTATCACTTGACAACAGAATCGTAATTTGACGATTGATGTTTAAATCAGTTAATTTTTGTAATAATATTCGTTTTTTTCTTTCAGAATTGTTACATATATATAAGAATCGGATTAGTGAATCAGCAGCGCAGTATTTTGTCTGGAAATCGTCATCGGATAAAAATTCAAAAATCTCGGTAAGTACATCAATTTCTATCAATTCTGAAAAATCGTTTGAGGCAATTGTCTCGTAAATTAGGCAAGACAATTTTTGTCTAGGTAATGATTCGTGATTCTGCCTTGATATTTGAATAATTTTAGGTAACAACCCAGATTTACCAATTACAATTAATACTCTTTGCGCAGAATTGGAACAATTATTGTCTGTTAACAGATCTAATAATTGAGAGATTATATCAATACTACTGAATATACCAGATGTACGAATATTTATCCTGTTTTCAAGAACCCTCATTGCCTGATTTTTTATCCTATAATCAGTTGAATGTAGATATGATTTAAGTAAAGAATATCCCTCCTCTTGAATCACAACATCATTTTCTTCAGTTTCAAGAGAATATTGCAGTAATTCAATTAGATCCATAATAATGGAAAACTCAGAGATACCAGAATCGATAGAATCTATGAAAATTTTACCAAAATGATTGATAATTATTCTATGAAGTAATGTTTTGGATTGATCTCTTATTTCACTATCTTCAGATAGGTTAACTATCAGTCTTTTTATTAATTCTGAAGAGACTACCTTTTGATAATCCGAATTATTAAGGATCCGTTCCAAATTTTCAATAGCGAAACGCTTTGTATCGTCAAGATTGCTCGTAAGATAGTGAATTAGAATCCGATCAATTTTCCATTTTATGGCTGCTTCACAACCCAACTTATTTGATAAAGAAGTGGTTATCTTCTGGTTGGCATCCCATCGTTTACTCCTGTCTGAATCTGCTAAAATAATTACTTGCTCTTTCAAAAAATATGCAATTTTCCGTTCCTTAAAATATTCTTAATTAACCGAGGAACCAATAAAAGTCCCTCAATACCTCGATAAAAGAGAATAACAATATAATCAGACAATTTTTTTCCAGATCGTCTTACAAGATCATTCACAACCCATACAAAAATGAGAGTTGGAATCACGATTAGGGATAGCCAAAATATTTCGATAATATCAGGTGGATCAAATATAGGCATCGTTTATAATAACTAAATGCGCTTTTATTTTAATAATAGTGGGATTTCCAAATTTGAGGGATGAAGGTGTTGGATCCACAACTATAATGTGTCTGCCATCTTCTCATTTACGGAACCCCCCGCCGACAAAGGACGGGTGAAGCCGTGCCACCCGTCCGACTCGGTGGGGGGACGGGGGGCGTAAGCTCGCTCACAATATAAGAAAAAAGAGAGATTACCGGAGTCAATCCCGGTACCCAATCTCCAGCATAAACCGGTCATCCGGTACAATCACATCACCGGAAAACGCAGTCTTTGCCTCATTCAGGTGCCCCGTAGTATCCGTATACCGCGAACTGATATGGGTCAGGGCAAGGGTTCGGACACCGGCCGCTGCCGCCGCTTCCCCGGCTTGGTGGGCGGTAGCGTGGTAGAACTCGGCGGCCCGCTTTATCTCGCTCTCATCGTAGGTTGCATCGTGGATCAGGAGATCGGCGTCTTTTGCATGCACGGCAAGTGTCTGGGGCACCGGCCGGGTATCCCCGGTGTACACGACCTTCCGGCCCGGGCGGGGAACGCCCATCACATCCGACGGGAGCACTTCAAGTTCCGCGCTGTCTTTTGTCACCCTGATTGTCTCGCCCCGCTGGAGCTTCCCGAAGAGCGGCCCGGGCGGGACACCGAGTTCAATGGCACGCTCGCGGTCGAACCTTCCCGGGCGGGGATCTTCTTCGAGAACATAGCCGAGCGCCGGCATCCCGTGGCTGACCGCAAACGCCGTGACCGTATATCCATCGAATCGAACCCACGAGCCTTCTGCAAGCTCCACGGAGTCCAGAGTAAACTTCAGGTTAAACCGGCCGACTTTTTTACCGTCTCCACGAATTCGTGTACCCATGTCGGCCCGTAGATGGTGAGCGGTTCGGTCCGGCCGTTGAAGGACATCGTCTGGACAAGGCCGAAGATCCCGAGGAAATGATCGGCGTGCCAGTGCGTCACAAAGACGGCATTCACCGTAAACCCGCAGCGGGCCCGCATCATCTGCTGCTGGGCCCCCTCACCGCAGTCGAAGAGGAGCGTATCGGTGCCGCGTCGGATCATGATGCAGGACGGGTTCCGGGCCGGAGTCGGGAGGGCTCCTGCCGTCCCCAGGAAGTAAACCTGCAGGGTCTCGCCGCTCATACAAACTCCCTCCGGAAAACCGCGAGGCTCTTTTTTGCCTCCTCGACCGAGCGGCCTTCAACGACAACGACACCGCTGTACCGGGCGGCAATCGTTTTCCCGGCCCTGTGCCAGTCGATCGTGCCGTTGCCGAGCGCCAGGTGCTCGTCATGTTCGCCGTGGTTGTCGTGGATGTGGATGTGGTTTGCAGATCCCACGTTTTTGAGAAAGTCTGAGACTTTCCCGACCGTGTTTGCGTGCCCAAAATCGAACGTCAGGCCGATCCCCCCGATTCCGTCCGCCATCCCCATCAGCTCCCCGCAGTCCCGGCAGAGAAACTCTTTTGCGCTTATCATGTTTTCAAGGCAGGCAAGCACCCCGTGTTCTGCCGCACACTTCCCGATCCGTTTGAGGGCTTCCTTCTGGAGCTCCCAGACCTTCTGCGGCACGAGCTTTCCCGCAGGGGAAAGATACCCCGGGTGGATCGTTACCCGGTCGGTCAGGTCGGCCGCGTGTTCGATGCAGACTTCGATCTGCCGGATCGATTCTCTCCAGATCGGGTCGTTTAAGGTGGCGAGGTTGAGGTCGCCGTACGGTGCGTGCACCGTGATTCCAAGGCCCGTTGAAGCGATCACCTCTTTGATCTTTTTTAGATTCTCCGGCTTCTCCAGCCGGTAATTGCCGTCGGCCACGATCTCCCAGCCCTCGTATCCCGCGTCCTTTATCCCGTAGACCCAGGAGATGTCGTCCCAGACCTTAGAGGACGAGGAGAAGTAGGGCTTTAAGGTCATGGTTCCTGCTCCAGGGCACGGACAAAACCGGTTACCTTTTTTGTGAATTCCTCAAGAGTGCCATCGTTATTGATCCGCACGTCTGCCATGGCAAGGGCACGTTCGAGGCCCCAGCCCTTCTCCCGCTCGTCCCGGGTTTTCAGGCCTTCGGCAGACCCCACATCGTCGCTCCTCTTTCGCTCGCGGAGCCGTTCGAGGACGTATCTCAAACGAGGTCTCGATAGCGACCAGCCGGAAGCCCGGGAAAGTACTGGCGGAAGACCCTGACCTCTGCATCCCCGCGTATCCCGTCGAACAAGGACAAGCGGAGCGTCCTGCTTTTTTATCAAATCCACGCAGAGGATCGCGATCGCGTCCATGCCGTGCTCGGCCCGGAGCCGGTTGGCCGTTGCCCCGAGGTTTGCATCGGTCGGGGCGAGGCCCGCATCCTTTACCGCGTTCCTGATAACGTCGCCCATGACCACGACCGGGATGCCGAGCTCCGCGGCTATCTTTGAAAACTCGCCCTTGCCGCTCGCGGGAAGCCCCACGACACCGAACACCTTCATAACAGGTACCTCCGGTTATAGGGGATCTCCCCGCCGTCCCGGGTCCGGATCCGGACATCCCGTTTGAGCCCGTCGGCAATTTTTTTTATCTCTTCCAGCGTCATGGGGGTGTACTGTTCGATGGTCTCCCATCGTTTGGCGATATACTCGGTCACGTTCTCTGCCCCTCCCGGAACCATCGGGATCTTGAGTTCACCCTGCTGGAGGACGAGGGGGAGGTCGGCACACTTTCGCGAAATCTCCTGTAAGTATTTCGCATTCTCATAAAATACGGTTACTACGATCTCGAGTTCCGTAAGGGTCTTTTCGCGGAATGCCGTCCGTGCAAGTTCTATCGAGCGCATTACGTTTTTTGGATAGTTCATGCCCGCGGCAGGACCGGCCTGTGCGGAAGAAAACCCTCCCACTGCGTCTTGTAATCGATTGCAATCCGGTCGATGAGCCGTTCATCAAGAAGGGCTTTGATGGTCCCGGGAAAGGCCCCGTTTGTCTGGAGACCGGTTGCAAGGCCGAGCGCCTTTGCAGCACGGGCGAGCACAAGGAGCGCCTCTTTCTGGAGCGTGGGTTCTCCGCCCGAGAAGACCACTCCGCTTACGGCAATCTTCGAGCCTTTGAGGAGGCTGACGATCTCGTCCGGTGTCCCGGAAGTCCTCGCCATCGAATATCGCGGCGTTCTGGCAGTACGAGCACCGGAGGGGGCAGCCCCTGAAAAAGACCGTGCAGACCGCCCGGCCCCGCCAGTCTACCGTGGAGAGCGGGACAAAACCGCCGAAGTTGAGCCTGATATCATCACCATCCCGGATATCTGTGAGGCACGGTTATTTAGTGTTCCTAAAAAATGGGAGATGTTTTCCTTTCGCCCCCGCTGCCCGGACACGACAGGATTACCGGCGCTTTGCAGCGGCTACCTTTTTTTTGGCCGGGGCACGCTTTTTCAAAGGAGCGGCAGTACCGCTTTCTTCGCCGGATCGCACTCGGGGAACATATCGCACAACTGCCGGAGGGCAGATGCATAGACCTTGGTCTTTCCGATGGTCGCCGCAATCATGAGGACATCGAAGATCTCGTCCCGGGTCGCACCCTCCTTTATGGCTGCATTGATATGGACTTTTAAGCACTTGTCCGCGCCCGCTCCTGCCGCAGCGGCAACGGCGGAAAGTTCGGCCATCTTCGCGGGAGATGTTTTGGGCGGAAGACATGGTAATCGGCAAGCATGGAAAGGGCAAAGGTATCGGCACGTTCCCGCAGGACAGGGAAAGATAAACGGCTTTGAGCCGAGCATCGTTGTCATGTCTTCCAGCACGTCGTCGCTTATGGTTTCGGCGCTGGCAAGAAATTCATTGACGGTTTTCTGGTTTTTCTTCTGCATTCCATCACATCTGACTGTCGTAAACGTCAGGTACTCTTTTTTTGGGATGCAAACGGGAAAAAGAATGCGTTTTTTACTGCCCTTCTGGCGGGAGGAGGCCCCGGGTTTTGTGCGGGCAGATAAAAAAAGGATTAGAACTTGAAGGATTTGCTGACGATCTTTAAGGCGCAGTAGTCGCCGCACATGGTGCAGCCGTCCTTGTCGGCCGGCATCCGCTCGTCCCGGATCTTCCGTGCGCGGGCCGGGTTCATGGCAACGGCAAACTGGCGCTCCCAGTCGAGGTCGCGGCGGGCGTGGCCCATTTCGAGGTCGGCAGCCCGGGTCTTCTTGAGCTTGATCATGTCGCCGACGTGCGCTGCGATCCGCGAGCTGATGACTCCCTCATAGACTTCTTCGGGGGTCGGGAGGGCGAGGTGCTCGGCGGGGGTGACGTAACAGATGAAGTCCGCACCCATGGAGGAGGAGATCGCAGCGCCGATGGCAGCAACCCGGTCGTCGTAGCCCGGCGCGATATCGGTGACGATGGGGCCGAGCATGTAGAACGGCTTGTTGTTGGTGACCCGCTTCATGAGCTGGACGTTTGTCGCAATCTCGTCGATCGGGACATGGCCGGGGCCTTCAACGATCACCTGCACGTCCTGTGCATGGGCCTTGTCGGCGAGCTCGGCGTTGATTAAGAGTTCCTGGACCTGGGCGCGGTCGGTTGCATCGTGGACTGCACCGGCACGCATGCCGTTACCCATCGAGAGGGTGACCTCGTGCTCCTTCATGATCTCTAAAAGGTAGTCGAACTCGGAGTAGAGCGGGTTCTCCTTTCTCGTTGTGGAGCATCCATGCGGTCATGAATGCGCCGCCCCGGGAGACAAGCCCGCCGTGCCGGCCCTGGTTTCGCAGGCGCTTTACCGTCTCCCAGTTGATGCCGGTGTGGATTGCCATGAAGTTCGTCCCGAGCTTGGCCTGCTCGGCGGTGATCCGGAAGAGGTCGTCCTCTTTCATGTGGACAACGGCGCCGTCCTTTTTCACGGCCTCGATAAATGCCTGGTAGAGCGGGACGCTCCCGACAGAAAGGGAGGTGTTTGCGATCACCTGCTTTCTGATCTCGACAAAGTCCCCGCCGGTGGAGAGTTCCATCAGGGTATCTGCGCCGGCCAGTTCTGCCTGCCGCGCCTTCTCGACCTCTTCGGGAATATTGACGATATCGGTGGAGGTCCCGATGGAGGCATTGACCTTGGTGCGGAGGCCCTCGCCGATACCGCAGATTTTGACCTTGCGGTAGGGGGAGACCGGGATCACGATGTGGCCTTCGGCAACGCCGCGCCGGACAAAGTCCTCGGTCACGCCTTCTGCTTTTGCGACCTGCTTCATCTCTTCGGTTACGATGCCGCGCTTGGCATCAGCGACAATACTCATACCTTACCGGTATCTCAAAAGAACAGATAAAGGCTCGGTTTTGCGATTCCTGAAGAAATCTGGCTTGTTCTCTAAACAAGTAAATTTTAGTTTACGTAAACGGGGGACGATCAGGGCTGTCGGGCAAAACCGGGCCGGAACTGTCCCACGGGTGCTTTTATGAATTCCCGGTACCAAACAAGAGCATACACTGCACGGTGGTCCGGATGGCGGATACGGATTTTTTCGAAGTAACGGTTAAGGAAGCGGCGCATAACGACGCGAGCCGGGGGATCGCACGCCTGAGTGTGGACGTGATGAAGAAGCTCGGCCTTGTCTCGGGCGACGTGATCGAGATCGTGGGGAAACGCAGCGCGGCGGCAATCGTCTGGCCCGGGTTTGCCGAGGATATCGGGTTTGCAATCCTCAGGATCGACGGGAGCATCCGCGCCAACGCAAGCGCCGGTATCGACGAGAAGGTGAAGATCCGCAAGTCCGAGGCGGGCTATGCGACCCGGGTCGTTATCCAGCCGGCGCAGGAGACCCGGCTCGTGGGCGGGGAGCAGTACCTCTCCCGCATACTGCGGGGCCGCTCGGTGGTCGAGGGCCAGACGCTTCGGGTCGATATCCTCGGGAACTCGGTCACGTTTGTGATCGTCCGGGTCGCGCCCCGGGCAATCGCGATCGTCTCGGACGACACCGAGATCGAGTTCAAGAACGAGCCCTTCAAACCGGAGGAGGGGAAACGGCAGATCACCAATATCCAGTACGAGGACATCGGCGGGCTCGAACGCGAGCTCCAGTTAGTCCGCGAGATGATCGAGCTCCCTCTTCGCCACCCGGAGATCTTCGAGAAGGTCGGGATCAAGCCCCCGAAAGGCGTGCTCTTCTACGGCCCGCCGGGCACCGGGAAAACACTCATTGCAAAGGCGGTTGCAAACGAGGTGGACGCCCACTTCCTCACGCTCTCGGGCCCCGAGATCATGAGCAAGTTCTACGGGGACAGCGAGAAGGCCCTGCGGGACAAGTTCCACGACGCGGAGGAGAACGCCCCGTCCATTCATCTTCATCGACGAGATCGATGCGATAGCCCCGAAACGCGAGGACGTGCAGGGAGAGGTGGAGCGCCGGATCGTGGCCCAGATGCTCGCCCTTATGGACGGGCTTGCCGGGCGGGGTCAGGTCATCGTGATTGCAGGCGACAAACCTCCCGAACTCCATCGACCCGGCGCTCCGGCGCGGCGGGGCGTTTCGACCGGGAGATCGAGATCGGGATCCCGGACAAGAAGGGCAGGTACGAGATCTTCCAGGTCCACACCCGGGGCGTGCCGCTCGCAAAGGACGTTGACCTCGAACTGCTCGCGGAGACCACGTTCGGGTTTTGTCGGGGCGGATATCGCGCTCCTCGTGAAAAGAAGCGGCGATGAACGCGATCCGGAAGATCATCCCCTTAATCGATATCGACAAGGAGATCCCGAACGAGGTGATCGAACAGCTCCGGCTCACGAAGGCGGACTTCGATGCGGCCAGTAAGGTGGTCCAGCCGAGCGCCCTCCGCGAGGTGCTCATCGAGATCCCCGATGTTGCCTGGGAGGATATCGGCGGCCTCGACGACGTGAAGGACACCCTCATAAAAACCGTCGAGGGCCGGCTCCGGTTCCCGGGGATCTTCGAGAAGCTCCAGTACAAGCCCCCGAAGGGCATCCTGCTCTTTGGCCCGCCCGGGACGGGAAAGACGCTGCTCGTCAAAGGCATCGCGAGCAAGCGCCAGCTCAACTTCATCTCGGTAAAAGGCCCCGAGATGCTTGCAAAAGGCGTGGGCGACTTCGGAGAAGCACGTGCGGGAGGCGTTCCGCAAGGCCCGGCAGTCTGCACCGTGCATCATCTTCTTTGACGAGATCGATGCCATGTTCCCGAAAAGGGGCACGGTTGCGGACAACACGCACGTGACCGAGAGCGTGCTCTCGCAGTTCCTGACCGAGCTCGACGGCGTCGAAGAACTCAAAGAAGTCTTTGTGATTGGGGCAACGAACCGTCCCGACCTGCTCGATCCTGCCCTTCTCCGGCCCGGCCGGCTCGAAAAGCACCTCTACATCCCGCCACCGGATGAGGCGGGCAGAAAAGCGATCCTGACGACCTACCTTAAGGACATCGAAGACCTGCTTGCCCCCGATGTGAGCATCGATGAGCTTGCCGCCCGGACCCGGTTCTTCGTGGGCGCCGATCTCGAAGCCCTCGTGCGGGAGACGAAAGCCGCCGTGATCGACGAGCTGACCCGGGACAGTGCCGGGGCGGACAAAAAGAAGGCCGACATCTCGGTTACCATAACAAAGGAGCACTTCGAGGCGGCTCTCGAACGGGTCAAGGGAACCCTCGACGGCGCAGACTTCGAGAAGTACGAGCAGAAGTCCTGGGAGCTGCTCTATGCGAAGAGCCGCCGCGACATCCTGTACGAGGCGGTGAGCCTGGTTAACCAGGTCGAGTACCTGAAGGGCAGGAACCTTGTTGACGAGAAGATCGTAAAGCTCGCCGACGAGCTCCGCGACCTCGTGTACTGGCAGCGGAAGTCCTTTGACGAGGTTAAGGAGCGCTCGGCCGGGCTGAGGAAGGAGCTCGAAGCGGCGGCGGGGAAGGGACGCTGAGCGGTTTTTGTTTCGGTACCAATACGGATATCTTTGTTGATCTGTTGATCGGATCGGTGTTCCCGGAAAAAAGGGAGGGTGTATACCCCCTACCCCCCTCCCCTTTTTTAAAAAAATCCCAAAAACAGTTGTCAGATGATCATCTGATTATCAGATATACATTTGATTATCAATTGATCATCTGACAAAAATCCGGTATCGCACGCCGGACGATTTTTGCATGGGGGGTGGGGGGCCCCCTCTTTTTGTTTTCCTGAGGGGAGGGGGGTCCGGCATTTTTTTTGTGAGCGGATGGTGGGGGAGGGGGGTGGCCTTTGGGAAAAAAATCCGGAATCCGGTTGTCACATGTACATGCGATTATCACATGATGATGTGATTATCACATTGCCATGTGACAAAAATCCGTGTTGTCACGCCGGACGAATTTGGGAAGGGGGGGTAGGGGGTACCCCTTTACAAAAAAGAACGGGGCGGCAATTTTTTCGCGGGTGGGGTGGGGAGCTCCCATTGTGTGCATGAAAGAGGGGGGGTGGCCTCTGCCTATTATTGAGCGAGGCGGGAGTGGTAGGGTCGAATGCTGGTGGAATCCAATAAGCGATTCCTCCCCGCTTCAGGGCCCCTCGCGGGGCACGGCAGGGCAGATTACCTCCATCTCATTTTGGTTACTGGCCCGCCGCGGGGTGCCCCGTTGGGGGCGGCGGGGGAAATCGCAACAATCACATAAAGGGGACTGATAGAGAAAAACTGTGAAAAACGTAACTTTATTCACAATAGTCTATGCTGGAAATATCAACTATTCAAATTCTCTTTTAATGACTGCAAGAACATCACCAAATGTTTCACGGATATTTCCTTTAGAGAATCGAATTTGAGTTATCCCAGAAATATTAGAGAATTCTACTACTCCCTCCTCTAAAAGAATAATCCCTCGTTCAAATCCAAGTTT
>Ga0268356_11269_pt1 | contig 29301 bp, 37 predicted proteins | sample BioMet10_FD_194415 | JGI IMG/M metagenome (GOLD analysis project Ga0268356, IMG submission 194415) | Sewage microbial communities from Oakland, California, United States - Biofuel 10 (PacBio Assembly) | ecosystem: Engineered > Wastewater > Sewage > Unclassified | place: USA: California | collected...
CCAATCGAAATAAAACAGATGATTGCTTTTTTACATCCAGAATGGGCATACATATGAGTGGACAAAAAATCAAAATTCTGTTTATTTCAAGCTGGTATCCCAATAGGGTACAACCTACTCACGGTACTTTCGTACAAATGCATGCCGAAGCGGCTTCTTTGTATGCTGATGTTTCTGTTCTGCATGTTTGCTTCGATACGTTAACGAATAATGACAAATTTGAAACGGTTCAGGAAATAAGGAATGGGATAAATACCATTATTATTACGTTAATTCAGCACCAACAGTTCTGCAAAAGTATGCCCGTTATTTTTCGGCATATCGTAAAGGCTTAAAAATGGTGTGTGTAAAGTACGGAAAACCTGATATTATTCATGCCAATGTGCTATTGCCTGTTGGATTGTTATTTCTTTTGTTAAAACAGTTTAGAAAAATTCCGTTTGTATTTACCGAACATTGGACGGGATATTTGCCAGGCGATAGTGTCAAGATTGGGAAAAAGGATTTGTTTTTATCCAGGTTAATTGCCAGAAGAGCAGCTATGATAATGCCGGTATCCAACGATCTGAAAAATGCCATGATAAACCTGAAATTATATGGCAATTATCGGGTGATTCCTAATGTTGTTAACGAAGATTTTTTCAAACCGCTTATCAAGGAAAGTATTCATGACAAGGTGAAATTTCTTCATGTTTCTTCATTATATGATTTTCAAAAAAACATTAGCGGTATTATCAGAACAGTTCATCAATTATCGTTGGTCAGAAATGATTTTGTTTTAAACATTATTACCGACGGCGAAGCCAGTCCGTTTATTGAAATGACAAAAGAACTTGAGGTAACGGACTTCTTCAGTTTTGAATACATGAAGACGTCTTCGAGATAGCCAATACCATGAAACAATCGGATTGTCTGGTAATGTTCAGCAATTTTGAAACGTTTTCGGTGGTCATTGCCGAAGCTTTGGCTTGTGGTTTGCCAGTTATTGCAACAGATGCCGGCGGTCTTGCCAGTGATATTACCAATGAACAGGGTATTATTATCCGACCTGGCGACGAAGCTGCATTGTTCAACGCCATGAACGATATGATTGAGCATCATAAAGACTATGATAAAGAAAAGATAAAAACATTTGCCACCGGTTCAGGTACACAAAGGTGGGTGAACAATTTTTAGAAGTATACAAACAGGTTTTAAACCAATCGGAGAAATAGAATAATAGACCGGAACTCAAAAAAAAATTTTATGAACAAAATATACAAAACATTAAAAGCCGTCGGGCTTATCATTTCGAAACCGTATTTACTTAATAATGTTCTGAATGATGAAGAAGTAAAAGAAAAATACGTTGTTTCTAAGTATGGATTTAAAGATGGCTTGCCTACGGTTGATTTGTTGGATTTGTTTCCCAATTTTGAGGATACCATCAGCCCATACAGTTATCTGGACGGATCTTCTTTGCCCACGGATATGTCGCTTTTACGTGGCTTGGCAAAAAAGATAAAATGTCAAGATTATATGGAAATAGGAACCTGGCGAGGCGAAAGTGTTGCTGTGGTTTCGGAGCTTGTGCCTCGTTGTATTGCCATTAATTTACCCGATGAGGATTTACGGAAATTGAATTGCAGCGAAGATTACATCGCAATGCACCGTTTTTTTTTCTAAAGATAAAGTTAATATCAAACATCTTCAGGCAACTCTCTTACTTTTGATTTTTCAACATTAAATCAAAGTTTGATTTGATTTTTATTGATGGTGATCATCATTCGGAAAGCATTGCTTCGGATACTGCCAATGCTTTTAAATTGTTGAAGGACGAAAACTCGGTAATTGTATGGCACGACTATGGCATAGGTACCGAAACCGTGCGTTGGAATGTGCTTGCCGGCATTCTTGAGGGATGTCCTGCCGATAAAAGGAACAAACTCTACCATGCTTCAAACACTATTTGTGCTTTTTTACTAATCGGGAAATACCGTCTTCCATTGTTAAACCTAATCAGGCTCCTAATAAATACTTTTCAGTAAATCTGAAGGCTCATAAAATGGGTTAAGTTTGATTTGAATCAAAAAAATTAACCCGATTCAGGTTATTATTATTTTGATTTTTTAGCTTACGATGATGCCGTCAGCATCTGCAGGACCTGAACGGGTTATATTTTACGCTCAGCATCTCCCGTCGGAGCAGGCATTTTCGCCTATCTCCAGTTCCAAAGTAATATGCTGAATCTTGTTTTTCCAGCAGAATGTTTCCGGATGTTTTCACGGATGTGGTTAGCGGCGGCATTATCCGCGGCATTCACTTTTACATGGGCCGTCAGGGCATTGATGTTGCTGCTTAATGCCCAGATATGGATATGATGCACTTCCATTACTCCTTCCTGGCTCAGCATTATCTTTTTTATAGTATCATAATCAATGTCCTTAGGGAACGGCATCAATGGATAAGCGCAGGCTTTCCCTGAGCAGTCCCCAGGTGAGAATGACGATGGAAATGGCAATTACGCCACACTTATCACAGGGTCGAACCACATCCAGCCGGTAAAATACATGATAAGCCCCGAAACTACCACTCCCACGGAAACCAAGGGCATCGAGCAGCAAATGAAGAAAAGCGCCAGCGGGCATTAATATCTCTGTTTTGTTTATCATAAAATAAATAAGGCGGAGATGGCATTGATCGCAAATCCTATCCCTGCAATCAGCATGATGGTGATGCCTTTTCACTTCCATCGGTTGCCGGAAACGAATAATCGGCTTCACGCAAAATACCTCCGACGATCACCATAAGGATAATGGCATTGATAAGTGAAACAAGGATGGTGGCTTTTTTATAACCATAAGTGTATTTTTCGGTAGCCGCTTTTTGTGCTAATTTAAAACCGATGAGCGAAAGAAGCAGGCTGCCTACATCGCTCAGGTTGTGGCTGGCATCGGAGATAAGGGCAAGGGAATTGTTTGCAAAACCGGCAATAAACTCAATGGCAGTGAACGACGCATTAAGCACAATGCCTGTGATAAAAGCCCGGTTTAAATTATCTGGACCTATGGAGTGATTATTATGATGATGATCTGTTTCCATTTCTTTTTGTTAAGGCAAAAATCACTGTTGCCCGATAAAAGTATCTGGACTAAAGTCCTTCAAGTAGTTACGACCCGTAACTCCAGGCTTAAGCCTGGAGTTAGTAAAATACAGTAAACATTGGGCTTTAGCCCTTCAAAGAAATTTTTATCGGACAATACTGGGCAAAAATACAAAAAGTAAGTTTCTAAAATAGTTTGTTTTTACTGATTTCTTTTTGCTCAGAATGGTTCATTCCTAATCATTAGAAACATCTTCCGGCATAAGAAGAAGCTGTCAACATTCTAAGGAGAGGGAACCTCTCATCCTACGGATGATGTATGCCGGCCAGATAACAGCAGGAGAAATCCGGCAATATCCATCGGGATATCTTTATCTGTGAAAAAAAGGATTGAAATAAAAAATAAACCTTCAGGGTTTTTAAAACGCTGAAGGTTTGCCGGAGTGATAAAAAACGAAAATAATAACCCGAACTTAGGTATTGAAAATACGCATTAAGCCATTTTGATCAGTATTTCCTTGATGGTGTCGGAAATATTTTCGGCTTTATTCACACATTTTTCGAGGGTTTCCAGAATGTCTTTCTTCTTGATGAGTTCGATAGCATCTTTTCTTCTTCAAACAAAGCCCTGATACCGGAATGATAATAGTCGTCGGCTTTTTTCTCGAGTTTGTTTAAATTACGGCATGCTTCGAGTATGATTTCTTTTTTACTGCCTGGATGGCTGAGTCCATTTACTGATATTTCTACTTCAACACCTGCCTGATGAAGCACTTCCGCAATATCTCCGAATATAAGCGATACTTCTTTAGGCTTATATAGATTGATACGACGGCTCACTCCTTTGATCGAGTCAACCACATCGTCGATATTCGTTGCCAGTTCATGAATATCTTCACGGTCGAACGGGGTGATAAACGACCGGTTGAGCTGATCGTATATCTGTTGGGTTATTTCATCACCGTGGTGTTCTATATCTTTAATTCTTTTAATATACTTTGACCGCTTTTCTTCGTCTTCGGCGTTTAGCAATTTTTTAATGCAATACAAGCAGCAATCAAATTCTGAGCATCATTTTCAAAAAGGGGGAAAAAGGAATCGTCTTTAGGAACAAAAAACTTTAAAAATTTATCGAAGTTCATGGTAATAGTATTTAAATTATAAAAAACGCCTGAAAATTATGATTTATGATAGCCAATGGATTAAAAGATAAGTTAAAGCGCCTATCAAAGCCGAAACGGGAATTGTAAGTATCCATGCCCAGAAAATCTTGGTTGTAACTCCCCATTTTACAGCCGATACTCCTTTACGGGCTCCTGCACCCATAATAGCACCGGTTACGGTATGTGTTGTGCTTACCGGAATACCAAAATGGGTGGCACCAAATAAGGTGAGGGCCCCGGCTGTCTCGGCACAAAACCCTTCAAAAGGTTTCAGTTTGGTAATTTTTTGTCCCATGGTTTTAACAATTCTCCACCCTCCGAATAAGGTACCTAAGGCGATTGCTGTTTGGCATGACAATATTATCCATAATGCAATGGGTTCGCTTTTAGTGGTATGACCAGTAACAATCAATGCAATCCAGATGATCCCCATGGATTTTTGAGCGTCGTTGCCTCCATGTCCAAGACTGAGAGCAGCCGACGAAAACAATTGAAAAGTTCGAAAATGTTTATCTATTTTGGAAGGCGTCGAATTTTTAGATAATTGAATGACAATAGCTGAAATAATAAACGACATAACCATTCCTAACACTGGCGCAATAACAATGAAAGCAACAATCTTAGCAACACCGGATATGATAACAGAACCAACACCGGAACTTACAATGGCTGCACCGACTAAACCGCCAACCAATGTATGAGAAGAACTTGAAGGAAGTCCCCACCACCATGTGAATAAATTCCATAAAATGGCTGCAACCAACGCTGAAGCTATGACGGTAAGGTTGATAATATCCGGATCAATGACTCCTTTCCCATGGTTGTTGCTACTTTTAAGGGAAAAATCAAAAATGCAATAAGTTACAAGAGGCAGCCATAGTCACGGCTGCAAAAGGGGAGAGTACTTTGGTGGATACTACTGTTGCTATGGAATTGGCTGAATCGTGAAAACCGTTGATAAATCAAAAATCAGAACAAAGGCACGACAACATATAAAAACTCCATGGGATAAATTTTATAAAATTTAGCTACATACTAATCACTCAACACGTCAATAACAAAAAAAATGAATTGTTTTTGTTGTGGTATTTTAATGAATTGCAAAAATAGTTTATTTTTTCACAAAGGAATAAGTTGTCTGTTTTTTATACACGTCTTTTTGGCAGAGTTCATAAATTATTGATTTTTGTTTTATTTTGGTTAATCATTGTTGTTTGCTAATTTTGAGTTTTAGGGTTAGAATTCAGGGCTTAGAGAATGCTCCAGTCAATTTCTTCTTTTCCCATTTCACGTAAAAGTTGGTTGGTTTTGGAAAAATGTTTGCATCCAAAAAAGCCGCGTTGTACCGAAAGTGGGGAAGGATGCACTGTTTTTAAACATAATGTTTGCTGGTATCAATAATTTTTTGTTTTTCTTGTGCATAATTTCCCCAAAGCAGGAAGATAATTCCTTTTTTTGATCTGATAAAGCCTTGATGGCAGCGTTGGTAAACGTTTCCCAGCCTTTTCCCTGATGCGATGCCGCCTGGTTAGCTCTTACCGTAAGTATAGCATTGAGCAAAAACACTCCCTGTTTTGCCCATTTTTCAAGATTTCCACTTTGGGGTATGGGTATACCCAGATCGCTGTTGATTTCTTTAAAATATTGATCAGCGAAGGAGGTTTAGGCACTCCATCGGGTACCGAAAAACATAATCCGTGTGCCTGACCTGGTCCGTGGTAAGGATCCTGGCCTAAAAGAACTACTTTTACTTTGTCAAAAGGAGTGAAATTAAAAGCAGAAAATATCTGCGAACCCGGAGGATAAACTTTATTATATTGTTTTTCGCTGATCAGGAATGTTTTGAGTTGACTAAAATACGGTGAATGGAATTCGTTTTCGAGTGCTTTTTTCCAACCTTCTTCAATTTGGGGTTCAACAGGGTTCATCACTTAATTTTTATATTTTCAATGCAAAAAATAATAAATTTGCAGGGCTAATGTTATTTAATATATACCTAAACAATTTTCTGTAAAAATATGAAAAAATTATTTTTAATTCTTGCCATAGTTGTTTTTTTTGGACTTATTATTACTTCGTGCAAAACACGTGAAAAAATGTCCTGCATATCAGGAATATTCCAAATATCAGATCGAAAAAAATCATTAATTTTCGGTTTGATTTTTGATTAAACCATATCTATGAAAATACGGATTTTCTTATTGGACTCGTGTGGTTTTGTATAGAAACAGGTGCATTTGCACAGTTGCCCGTTTCATACGATAGTCTGAGTGATAATGTATTATACCGTAAAGAATGGTGTGGAGGACTTATTTTCCATTCGGGAGGCTGGGGTGTTGAGTTTCGGTGGGGAGGGAATAAAACGGCCTTCGACAAGCGTCTTTTTGAAGTAGATATCATCGGGATGAAATCGAACAAAGAAGTAAAAACCATATCCTATTATTCCAACGACCGTACTTATTTTACGGTAAATTAAATAGCTTATACATCGTCCGTGGCGGATTTAGTGTACATCATCTGCTTAACCGGAAACCATACTGGGGTGGGGTTGAGCTTCGGTATTTTTATAGCGGAGGCGTTTCGTTGGGTATTTCCAAACCCATTTATCTGTATATTGTTGATAGTATATATGATTATGGTAATGGTGATTATCAGATTTTTACATCAACCAAGCGCTACGATCCTACAAACATGATCTCAATAACATTTATGGCAGGGCATCATTTTTGAGAGGCTTTGATAAAGCAAAATTTTCCCCTGGTCTTTATTTAAAAGGTGGGCTGAATTTTGATTTTGGAAACTACTATCGTACCATCAAATGTCTTGAGGTGGGAGCTGCTCTGGATATTTATCCCCAGGCAATAAAAATAATGGCATTTAACCGTCCTAAGAATTTCTTTCCTTCCGTTTATATAAATTTAAACTTTGGTCATCGGTATAATTAATATTTATTTAAAAAGCTGAAATTATGAAAAATCATTCTTCTCATGGATTCTTCTGGGGAATTGTTCTTATTGCATTTGGTGTATTTTTTTTAATAGAAACCATGTTCGATATTCATATCGATTTTTTCCCTATTTTAATGGCTTTTATTTTTATTATATTAGGTATTAAAGTAATAATTGGTAGAAATAAATCCTGTTGTTCTTCAACTTCAAGTAGTGCCAATGTTTTTGCAGAAGGCGACATGAATTATACTTTTGATAAAAATGAGTATAATGTTGTTTTTGGACGTGGTTCGCTCGATCTTTCCATGGTTCAGCCAACTGAAAACCGGCATATAGAACTATCGTGTGTTTTTGGAAGGCTGGATGTGTGGATCAGTCGTAATTCCAATATAATTATTCACTCCAATGCAGCTTTTGGAAGTTTTACTACCCCTTCCGGCTCGTCGCATTCGTTTGGCGATTCCGATTTCAGAACCGACACCTTTGATGCGGCCAAGCCTGTACTGACAATCAATGGCAACGTTGTATTTGGAAACATACAGATAATGTATAAATAAAGTCAGGCATAGAATATACCTGTTAGAAATTATAATGAACTGCAAATTACCATTATATTGTGATAGTCTTTTTTCGTATTCCCGTTTTAAGACAAGAGAAATAAAGATAGGTGATGTGCCTTTGGGAGCAAATAATCCCATACGCATCCAATCCATGACGAATACTGATACCATGAATACCATTGCTACGGTGGAACAATCGTTGCGTATGGTAAATGCTGGTAGTGAATATGTCAGGATAACAGCTCAAGGTGTAAAAGAAGCCGAGAACCTTGCCGTGATAAAAAAAGAACTGAGAAAACGGGGATGTAAAGTGCCACTGATAGCTGATATTCATTTTAATCCTAAAGCCGCCGAAGTAGCTGCCCGTTTGGTTGAAAAGATACGAATCAATCCCGGAAATTATGCAGATAAGAAGTCGTTTCAGAAGTTGATTTTACAGAAACGGAATATAATGAAGAATGGAGCGCATTCGTGAACGGATGTTCCCGTTGATTAAAATTTGTAAAGAATATGGTACCGTAATTCGAATAGGAACCAATCACGGCTCATTGTCCGATCGTATTTTAAGCCGGTTGGCGATACGTCTTTGGGCATGGTTGAATCGGCACTGGAATATATTCGTATTTGCGAAGATTTTGATTTTCATAATATTGTTTTGTCAATGAAATCGAGTAATGTGAGGGTAATGGTTCAGGCAAACCGACTGCTGGTAAGCCGGATGAAAGCGGAAGCAATGAATTATCCTTTACATTTGGGTGTTACCGAGGCTGGTGATGGTGAGGACGGGCGCATAAAATCAGCAGCAGGGATTGGTACTTTGCTCGAAGATGGAATAGGGGATACCCTTCGTGTTTTCGTTGACCGAAGAGCCCGAAAATGAACTTAGTATTGCAAGTATCCTTGCACGTCGTTATCAAAACAAAGTGGATACGTCGTCTGGCAATTTTGATGAAAAGATTCCCGTTGATCCATATGATTATCAAAAGCGAAAAACAGTAGCCATAGGTGGTATCGGAGGTTATAATCCGGTGGCTGTAATTATGGATGCCAGCGAAATCCCATCGGGAGCCTTGGTGCCCGATAACACAGATTTATCCGGATTTCGCCAATCGTTTTTTGAATTAATGAATCATAATGATTTAACTCCGGTGATCATTCATCGCAAATACTCCGATTGTACTCCTGACAAATTTATGATTATAGCTGCCGCTGAAATTTCCCCTTTGCTTATCGACGGTTTAGGTGATGGTATTTGGCTTGAAGCAGAAGGCATATTACCGGAAATTATTGAACGAGCGGCATATAATATACTTCAGGCAACCCGCTCACGCATTACTAAAACAGAATATATTGCCTGTCCTTCGTGCGGAAGAACATTGTATGATATTCAGGAGACTTTGAAAAATATCAGGGAACGTACGTCTCATCTTAAAAACCTGAAGATTGCCGTGATGGGGTGTATTGTTAACGGTCCGGGCGAAATGGCTGATGCTGATTATGGCTATGTTGGTGCCAGTAAAGGGAAAATTACCCTTTATAAAAAGAAAGAAATCATCAAAAAAAATATTCCCCAATCAGAGGCTGTGGAAGCGTTGATTGCATTGATAAAAGAAAGCGGCGACTGGGAAGAAAAGTAGACAAAAAGCAGAAAGCAGTAGGCAGTAGGCAGAAAGCCAACTGCCAATAACTAATAGCCAGTTTTATTTCAATTTTTCAAATAATTCGGGTAAGCGACGCATTAATGCTATTTCCCGCCATTTTTTACGGGCTTCTTCGGCAGGAATACCAAAATATGTTTTTCCGCCTTCGAGGGACTTGTCAACACCGGATGTGGCTAGTAAAATAGCTCCTTTTCCGATAACAATATCTTTATTTATCACCACTTTAGCCCAAAGGATTACATCATCTTCAATTTTAGTAACTCCGGCAATGGCACAATGGGCGCCAATTAAACAGTTTTTACCAATAACTGTATCGTGGCCTACCTGAACATGATTGTCGAACTTAGTTCCCCAACCGATAAGGGTATCTCCAGAAACTCCTTTATCGATAGAACACAAAGCTCCGATTTCCACATTATCTTCCAGGATAACTCTTCCGCAGGATTCAAATTTGGTATAACCTGTGGGGCGATGCTGGAAGTAATAAGCGTCGGCACCTATAACTGAATTGGAATGAATGATAACATTATCGCCAATAATGCAATGGTCGTAAATACTAACATTAGCATGTATCAGACAGTTTTTGCCAATCTTAACGTGGTTGCCGATGAAAGCTCCCGGCTGAATTATTGTTCCTTCGCCAATTTCGGCTTTGGGGCTTACCGGAACTTCGCATTTTTCAAAAGGACGGAAACGCTTACCAATGAAACATAATCATTGAATGGCTGATCTGAAAAAATTAATGACTTTCCTTCAGGACACTCAACTTTGGTATTGATAATAATAGTTGTTGCCTTGGAAAATAAAGCTTTATGATAATATTTGGGATGGTCTACAAAGGTAAGATCACCGGGTTCAACGATATGAATCTCATTAAGACCACTTACTACCTGGTCAGGATTACCAATAAACTGAGCTTTTAATAATTGTGCAATTTCCTTTACGCTCAGCGAAGGATTTAATTTCATAGCCTGAATTTATAAATGTACATTCCGGCAAACCGGAAAAGTTAATTATTTTACTCTTTCCGAGTATGATAGAGTGCGTGTATCCACTCTGATTTTTTCACCCTGGTTAATAAAAATAGGAACATTAACGATGGCACCGGTTTCAACGGTAGCTGGTTTTAATGTGTTGGTAGCAGTATCACCTTTTAAACCTGGTTCTGTGTATATTACTTCTAAATCAACAAAAGGTGGTAATTCGCAGGTTAATGCGGTTTCGGTATCGGCATGAAATACAATTTCTACGTTTTGTCCTTCTTTGAGCAAACCTGGAGCATTAATCAGGTCTTCTTCAATGAAGGTTTGTTCAAACGATTCAGAATTCATAAAATAATAACTGTGGTCTTCTTTATAAAGATATTGATAAGGACGACGTTCGACCCTTGCCACATTAATTTTTACTCCGGCAGTAAATGTATTGGGAATTACTTTTCCGGTTTTTAGGTTTTTTAATTTGGTACGTACAAAAGCAGGTCCTTTACCTGGTTTGACATGTTGAAATTCAACGATAACATACAAATCACCGTTAAATTCCATACATAAGCCGTTTCTGAAATCAGCAGTTGTTGCCATAAAATAGTTTGGTTTAAATCGTTTGCAAAAGTAGTAAATAATTGTAAAAACACAAGTTAAAAGAAAGTGATTTTTGACGGTTAATCATTAAAATTGAAGTGCAAATTTTGTATGCAACAGTGGCAAAGGAAAAATGGTATTTCAAATTTTCAGGGTTCTATCCAAAGCACTGAATTGCCGCCATTAAATTCATTTATTTCCCAAAGTTCGTTTCCGGGATCAATTATCCAGTTACCATCGACAATAAATTTATACGTGTATTTTCCGGGTTTGAGATACATATTGAAAACCCATTTGTCGTTTAGTTTAACCATGTGATAGCCATTCTCATTCCAGCCATTGAAACTGCCAGCAAGGATAACTTTTGATGCTTTTAAATGACCTTTGAGTTCAAAGGTGTGATTTGGTTTTACGCAAAGAATCGAATTTTGATAATCTTCCGATCCGGTAGTGAAAAGATTGGAAGAATCAATCATCCATTTGCCATCCACAATAAATTTATATTCATAGTTTCCGGCAGCCAGAACATAGGGCAATTCCCAACCTCCGGGGGCTTTATTCATTAAAAGTTCCCATCGGTTCCATGAATTGAAATTTCCGGCAAGGAAAACAGCACCGGCATTCGTATGGCCTTTCAATTGAAAAACTAAGGTGTCGCCTATGCTAAAATATGAATTTTGATTCCATAACCATCTTTGCGCATAATTTTGTTTGCAGGATCATTGATCCAAACATTATCAACGATAAATTTGTAAGTATACGTTCCTTCTTTTAAAAAGACGGGTAATTGCCATCCCGAAGATGTCTTTTCCATTTTCAATTCCTTCGTGTTCCAGTTGTTGAAGTTACCCGCAACAATAACTTTTTTAGCATTGGCATAGCCCGAAAGTTTAAAAAGATGATTTTCACAATATAAAACAGAATTATAAATACGACTGTTGCCGTATTTTTCTTTGGTTTTATTAAATGGATCGGTAAACCAATTTCCATCAATAATATATTTATAAAGATATTTACCTGGTTCCAACGGCAGGCTTATGATCCATCCCGAATCGCAGGTTTGCATCGGATTTTGCATTGTGCTCCAGTTATTGAAAGTTCCCGACAGGTAAACCCGTTTGGAATTTGAATGATTGGGGAGATAAAAAATGGCTTTACCGTTTGAATACTGAATTATATTTTTTTGTGTAAAGTGGTTTACCCCATAGGGAATTGTGGGCTCGATGCTGATCTTGTTGTTTTTCCCTAACATCGGATCATCTAACATAAAGAGTTCGCTTTTATTACATGATTTACCGCAGCGGTGCTGTCGATGGGCTTATAAAGTTCAACAAAAAAGGAATCAATTTTTTGTGTTTTCCAATCTAATCCGTGAAACGAAATATCTTGTTTGCCCTGAAATGCTCCGACTATTATGGTGCTGTCAATATCAAATTTTTCGGAGAGGCTCTTTTTTGTTCAGCATTCCAGCGAAGGTCGAGTTTAAAAATAATCATGCCGTTTTCAACCCGGCAAATCTCTTTGGAATTAATTTGAGCTTCCGATGCAAACGTCTGACTAATAATTATCAGTAAAAGAATGAGTCTATTTTTCATTTTTCTCCTCCTTTTTAAAACAAATGCCAATTTCTTCTTTTACAAAGTTAATACAAACTATGCCTTTTGCAAAAAAATCATAACCTAACATGCCATCAATAGTACAACCATAGGCTTCGCACATATTGTCGAGATTGGTAATTATCGTTTGCATCTGGACGTATTGTTTGTCGCCAAATACAAAATCATTCATGGTTCCATACAACACTTCGGAAGAAGAAGCTCCAACTCCACCTAAATTGGATCTCCGGTTAATAGTAACGGTATTAAGCACTTTACGTGATGAATGACTGTTTATGGCGTTGATCTCGGCTCCGGTGTCGAGGCAGAAGTTCAAAACTTTTCCACCAACCTTTCCTTTGATAAACATCATATTTTGGGTTATCTCAATCCTTTGAATAATGTCGAATTTTAGCGTGTTATTATTTATCAGCCTGTTTCCTTTTTATCTAAACGATTAAGTTGAAGCTCGCTATTATTAACATCAAATACGATTTCAAAGTTTTTGATCATATTCAATCCAAACAATCCGAGAATCTTTACACCACGCCGGTTTTCGATATGACCAAGGTCGGCAACGTCGGCTTTCACATTTTCATAATACAAGTCGGAAATTTGCAAACGATCGACGTTGGTGCAATATACATCGCCGATGGCGCCGGTAATTCCACCTCCGTTTCCCTTGCTAATCATGATATTTTTTCTAAAATAGGTTTTGTTTAGCACCAGCCCCGAAGATCCAGTATCGAAAATCAGGTTCCCAATTTGGTTGTCAATATTAGCTTCGATCAGAAACAGCCGGCCAACGCGCTTAAGAGGTATGGTTATCGAAAGAAAATCGCCCAGAGGATCGTCGCTGAAATCGGAAGGTTTTATTTGAGAAGGTGATAAAGGATTAATATTGATTTGCTGCCGATCGCCCGGCGGGATACTTGCTTGAATTTTTAGGCCAGCAACGAATGCAAATATCGTTACGATGATAAATTTGATTGTAAAAGAGTCGTGGATAGACCTAAATTTCATTGATAAAAATTTGGACTAAAATAGTATATTTTGAAACAGATTTGAATAATAACAGATTTTTTAATGATCAAATAGCAATTCTATTTATCTTAAAACCGGTTGTTTTATTTTTTGATAAATTTAGTGTGATAATTTCTATCTGCAGATTGTATATTTAGAATATACATACCGGATTTTAAACCCGATAGCGACAATTTTTTATAATTTTCATTTTTATTTAAGGTAAATTCTTTAATTGTTCTACCACTTATATCAACAATATAACCATAAGCTGTGGAATTAGCTTCGACCGGACGTTGTATAAAAATATTATCGTAAGTCGGATTGGGGGCAACCATAATCGTCGAAGAAATATTACTTAAATCATTTACACCCGATGAATTAAGTTGGTTCAGGATGGCTTGCTTGCGGGCAGTGAGAAAGGGTTTGATGCCATAATGAATATGGTCGCCGGCAGCCAAATCAAAACTATTAGTAAAATCGGTTATGGTATAATGATAGTCGAGGCAACGGAAAGTATCGGCAATGGCAGCCGGAGTTATTAGTTGTTTAAGCGTTTCGATATGCGGAAAAACAGAATCGGGATTTATAATATAACGGGCTACAGAATCGAGGTAGAATTTATATTTATTAAAAAACGTCGGAACAGCCAATAATTTTTGAGCCAAAGGTAGGTTAAGGGAGTGGTTGGTCCAATCGAGGCAGTTGCGTGTAGCCCAGTCAATATTATCCCAATTTACTCCAAAAGTGTTGTCTGCATCATAAGCAATAAAGTCAAACTGGCTTGTTTCCAGGTTATGATAAAGATAGTAATTGTTTTTATTATAAGCATACGAGTCCCAGTTGCCGGTAGCCACATCCAAAGCCAGAGCTTTTAAATATTCATCAGCATTCACCACCTGATTGATGGTAGCGCCAAAAAACAGAATCCGGCTCATTGTTCAGAGCTGTTATCAGTTCCACGAGGTCGGTATAGTCATCAGCCGATTTATTGGTTTGCAATTCATACACTCTTCCTCCGGTAACGGTACTGTTTTCAAGATCTTTATATGTTTGCTGGTCGCCGCCCAGATAATTAAGATCAGCAGGATAACTGCATTTATATAAATTTCCCTGATTGTTTTCATAAACATTAGTCAGCCATTCCTTTTCCATTTCTTCAAGGTTGGTATAAAGCCCGTAATATACCTGATTGATGTAAAGTTTTACAAAATTAGTACGCCGTTCTTTCATTCCTGCTTTTTCCCAGAGGTCATAAAAAGTTTTTCGCGTATCATGGAAGGGTCATTATGTTGAGCATTCAGGTTTATTTTTTTTACACCCTGGTATTTACGCCCCGACACATATTCGTTAAAGCTTATCTTAAACGATTTCTTTTGAGCATAACGCGACGTATTGCCTCGTAACCGAAAACCCACATCCTGAAGAGTATCGTTGCCTTGTCCGTCATCGAAAATGAATTGCGCTTTAAAATAATGATCCGAAAGCACATCAGTCATGATTACGGCGAGAGAGTCGACAGAAATATCAATATAAACGGATGAAACACGACTGTCGTCGAAGAGGGTGTTGTTTTGTGAATAAGTAAAGCCCGGCAGAGCAAAAAACAACAATGCAGAAAGGTAAGCAATGGCTTTCATAATAGATTTTTAAGGGTAAAATAATGGAAATTACTGATACAAAGATAATCTTTTACCGGTAATTCTGACGGGAAAATCTTGTGGATTTTGTTAAAAGAAAACAGATTCTCAGCTTCCGAACAAAACTATTCAGCCGTTTCATCGTGCGGCATGCCCTCGATAAGACGATCATAATCTTCGGGCGTATTAATATTATAGAGCACCGACGGATCGTTGGTAATTACCGCTTTCATATCAAACTGGATAAGTACTTCGCGCAGGTTACGCTCGTTATCCTTGGTGTGCACAATATGTCGAATATACGTTCAGAGATCAGTAAAGGATGTCCACCCTGTTCGTCGTAATCGGGGAACGAATATCCGGCAACCGGCAGATTTTGAAGTAAACTTGTTAATATGGCTTTTTTTGTAAATGGATTATCCACATCCTGAATATAGCAGGCTTTCATATTTTCGAGTGCCGATAATCCTGTTTTTATTGAATAATAGCGTTCCCATTCGGGATGGGAATTGATCACTACATTTACTCCGCCGAGAAAAGTATAATTATTGGTACGATAAAAGTCTAACACTTGAGGGTTTAGCACGATGACGATTTCTTGGCAACCAAACCGGCGGTAAGTCTGTATGCTTTTTTCTAAAAATGTAAATTTGCCATCCCACGATAAAAAAGCTTTGGGAAATCCCATCCTGCCTGAATTTCCTGCAGCAAGTATTATTACGCTTGATTCATTAGGTGAAAACATAAATCATCCTTTCCATTTTTTTCACAAGCTAATAATATTAGTTTACAATCCGCAGTTTTTATCTTTTTTTACATTCTTATCTTAAAATTAATCTGGCTATTGGCTATTAGCTGTTGGCTATTTGCGATTGGCTAATGGCTAACAGCCAATAGCGGCTTACCAGTGTCTATTTTATATCTTCGGAAGCTACCCTGAAATTGGAATATGTTTTCAGTTTATGGGGTACAAACCGGAGAACCGAATAATCTTCATCCCCTTGTGGATAATATATTTCCCAGCCGTCATGCCATACTTTCTTCCGGAAATCTTTGTTTGTTACGTGTTCCACGGTTCCCTGTAATAAAACACCGTGAAAGGATTCGGGTTGGTAAAAATAGAGGCATGCTTTTTCGTTATGGGTAATCTCTTGTATTTTGCCGGAGCTGGTGTTTGTTGTCATATAAACGACCAAAGGATTGCTTTCTTCCCTGTAGAGCGGGATAAGCTGGGGATATTGTTGCTTGTTTCTGAGGTTTAACATCGCCCGTGTAGACGGAAAGCCGTCGGAGCCAATGGTTGTTAATTCTGCAAAGGAAGCTTGCTCGATTACTTCCTGACATTCCAACTGTTTTGCTGTTAAATTTGTCATGATTTATTCGTGTTATAATTACTATTTTAGAGTGCTTATGAAAAAGCAGTTACGAAATTATGCCTGACCTTTACGAGGATATGTCCACATCTTAATTAACCCGAGTACTCGGGATTATATTTTAGTCTTAAACCCATCCAAATGTTGCTTTCAGTTTCTAAAAACTTAATTACAATATCTTTCGAATATTGCTTTATCTGTTTTGAAATCAAATTATTGTTCCGAGAAAAGTGAAAAATATTTAATATATTTTGTGTACAGTTCTCTTGCTAATTGACTTGGGGTTTCGGTGATAGTAGAATTATCTTTATACTCAGATTCACACCATTTCCATTCAAATTCAGCGATTTTCTGATCAAACAATTTCTGATCAAATGTGGTTGAATCTTTTAAAGATTTTCTAACATCATCAAAAAATATCTCCCAGCGTTTTTTGTAATATGAATCGATTAACCCGCTGAAATCTCTTGCTGCATAGTCGACCAATTCGCTATCCTGCTGTCCCCAGGTGGTAATAAGAACTTTGGCATTTTTCTCAAAATATGATTTTGGGGCATCTGCGGCTTCAAATTTGTGAGAAGCAGTAATCCAATTGTTTAAGGAAAATTCCGGTCGGGTGGCAACTATTCGATCGACATCAGCTGCGATTTGAATAAATAGCGAGGCATACTGGTTGAATTGATCGATATTTTTGGCCTTATAGGCTTCAAAAGCTTTATTTCTTACGTTTAAAAACTTAAGTTTGCCAAAACTTGTCTGCAAACCATCACTAAATCGTATTGGTAACGAGGATTGGATAGTGTTTTTTGATCGGCAAGGAGCATTTGTCCAAAAATATCGGCAAGTTTCTGATAATCATAAACCCCTCTTCGGGTATAATTTGCGTTACCCTCAAATCTGGGTCGCATTTCAATAGTATTGCCAAGTCCAACTCCCGAAACAAGCTGATCGTAGGTAACATTCACCAACCGCCTCCAGGCATCTTCTGCAATAGGATCGGCCTGACCTGCACGCGAACGGGCATATTCAGTAATCCAATCGTTGATGTTGGAAGCTGAATTGTCCCATGCGTATTCGAATAACCACTCAAACATAAAACGATTTACCCCCAAAACCTTCAAGGGTTGATCCAATACCGCACATTTGTCTACGATTATCGTCGTTTTCAGTTGCAACCAACAATTTTGAAACTTTTTTTATAGGAGCAGCCATTTGCGTTCCTCCACCAAAGTTTCCCAGATAACACCAGATATATGGCGCATTGAAAAATGCATCGGTGGTTCTCCAAATTTCGGTATTCTCGCAAAAATAATCGAGAAGCATCATTTTATCTTTAGGAACAGCCTTAATCATAGCCTCAAGGCGAGGATTTGTCCAATGTTTTCTATCATAGTAAAATGTCCAGCCCATTTGAACCCAAACAGCTTCTTTATCGATTTTCGACATTCCTTTATATATTGTTTTTGATACTGAAGCTAAGTAATCGGGATCCCAGCTTGGAGGATCCATTTCATTGAAGGGATCGGTTCCATAATAATGATCAGTGCCAAAGTATTTTGTTTGCTCTTTAATAAATTCCTTCTGTATTTCAACAAAAAGTGGTTCCATTGGATTGAGAAAGTATGCATCATATTGTTCACCTGTTGTGTACGAACCCAACGATGTCAGTTTCACCTTTGGATATATCTTTCCTATGGCTTTAGGAGTATGTCCAGCAAAAGCGGGTAGTATTGGGGTCATCCCAAACGATCGTTCCTGTTGAAGAATTTTCTTTTGAAGTTCGAACTGGTTATCAATAAACGATTGGGGTAAAGGACCCATCCAGCCATCCAAATTGCCCATCCGATGCCATGGAAGATGTGCCGGACCAGTAAAAAAAGCACGGATTTCTTCGTCGGTCATCCCGAATTTCTTCCATACTTTTTGCCAGATATACTCCTGACCAGTTATCGCCAATGGCATATTTATCCCGTTTAAAGCCATCCAATCAATAAATCGTTCCCAATCATCCCATTGCCACCAAAGCGTTGTGTATCCAAACGTACAATAATTTAAGAAAAAACCTTTTTCGAACCGGCATGATTTTCGAACCTTTTGCGGGACAACCGGTAAAACTGATGGTATATCTATTGGTTCTGCTTTATACCAAGATACCGAAGTATGACAGTAATGGTTTAAATACCAGTTTAACGCCCGGGTAAGTGCTATACTGCTGCTACCCCGCAATACTATTTTACCATTCCTGCTTTCGAGTTCAAAAACCTCCTGGTTGTTTTCGGCTGTAATCGTCTCCAGAATAAAATTGTTCGATTTACCCGGGAGTATCCTTTCAATTAAACCTGTAACAGCAACATTGTTAATTGTATGATCGGTTTTACCAGGTAAAGAAAATAAAGCATTCGTATTGGTAATTAAAAGAACCAGTACTAAATTTCTGAGTAAAGAGTATTTAATCTTCATTGTTTATTTTTTTATAATTTTTATTGTTTTCCAGTATAGTCAGTCGTTATTAATGGAACTTTTGAGCTTGAGCCATTGGTTCAGATGCTCATCGAGTAATAAGGTAAAAATCAGGTTAAAAATGCCGGCAAACAGATATTGCTTGGGATAAATTGACTTAAAACGAATTTCTTTGTAGGTCACTTTAAATGTTTATTTTTCTCTATTTGTTTGTCAGAAAAATTAGTTTGTAACGGATAGGGCTAACTGCATATGGCGGATTTGTGAGAGATATTTTGTCGAAAGACGGAAAATCTTGTACGGAATTCCATTGCTATAAAATTTTTTCGCTCCGTTGTTACAGATAGCCTTTGTGTGTGTCCTGCATAAGCAAAGCACATCCATCATAAGTTCTATAAAAGGCTCAAAAATACAAATATTTTTATAAAAGCAAAGTAATAGGTGTTTTTTTTATGGTGTGCATGGCCATGCTCAAGATGGTAACTTTATGTTGCGCCACTACGTGGCTTTGTATCATTTGTTCATCTTTTACCGATGGGCTTCACCCATCGTTTTTTATATGATGTCCCTTCGGGACTGGTTCTTTTCTACGTACGATCATTATTTTCTGGGATATGCCCTGAAAGGGCATCGTATAATAACGCATGGCAAAGCCCTGTGGATAAAAAAACAGAAAAAACTTAGCCCTGAAGGGGTGAGATAGCTTTTTTGTTTCATAGAATAATGAATTCCGTTATGCTCTTGGTGGATACCCGACATCATAAAAACAAAAAAAGTTGGTTTGGTCTTAGAATTCGATTGTATGCAGTTGCTAATTATTTTCTATTCTTTTAAATTCAGAATTATTGCTATGTTCATTTGAATAACCCGGAATAATAAAATAAAACAGCTCAAATGATATCTGACCATAATCTGTTGTCAGATCATTATTTTCTAAAATTCCAATTCTTAACATTCTATTTCTATATAAATTTGCAATAATCATCGGTATTACTAACCATTTTCTTCTGAATTGAAAGTATCCATCTTTGATTTTGCCATGAAATATTTTTGATTTCACAATAGAATCTCCATCATAATGAGTTATTAAAATTTTCTTACAACTTAGAGATTTTAATTTGATGAATTCAGTAGAATTCTTTTTATTATAACCTCTATCAAATATTATCCAATGCAAATCATCGACATTTGATCTTATATTTCTTGTTGAATTTACTTCATACCTACCATTTATCAATCCAATATTTGCAGGAGTTAGTTCAATAAAACTTTCTGGTTTGACACTTTTCTTTAATGTAGAGCAAGAACAGAATAGAACAAGAATTAATATTAATCGTAAAAGTTTCATTTTGGAATCAAATATAATTTCTTAATTGTTGAAGCTGGCACTGCACTGGCAATTAACTATACCGTGTGTTAGCGGGTGTTATTCTGTTTTTTCATGCTTTAAATACTTAACCCATTGTTTTTCCATGGCGTCTTTTGACAAACCGTATATGATTTCAAAATTTTCAGGCTCTTTTATCAGTAAAACCAATTTGTCAATACCATATGTAACAATTAGAAATTCTACAATCGAAACAGAAAGTCCATAACCATTCATGTTGCCAAATTCCATAATCGATACGGTATCAAGTTGTGTCCATGTTGGCGGTGTCTTTGCTATCACACTTAATTCTACAATTTTTCGTATATGTTCATTTATCTGACCTGCTTCGTATTGTGCATATCCTTCACTAAGCCATCTTGGCAATCCGGTTACGCCTTTATCTCCACATGCATAATAAACCGCTATATATGTAAATTCATGCACAATTACCTGCATAAGGGATTTATATGTATGAACACTCCCAGGATGCAATGGCGATACCATCATTATTTCATTTGTATTCCATGTTCCACCGACAACCCAGTCCGGGGCATCAGGAAGATTTACTGCGGCATGAAAAGCCTGAATGTTTGGAAAGACATTTACTTTGATTTTTTTGTCAATTTGTATTCCTAAATGATTCGTAATTCTGGAGTAATTATTCTCTAAAGTTATTGCCAGTGAATCTAAAACATTAATGTCATCATTGGTTGAATAAAAAATGAAATGCGGACTCTCTTTTGCTAAATTCAGGGAGTCGTTATTTTGCCCGGCTAATTTTGGTATTGTAAAACATACAAAAATCGCCATTAAAAGTGTATTTAAACCTACAAGTCTTATTTTCGTTCTCATGGTTTTATAGTTTTGTTAGTTTTTATCATTCTTAATATTCCTTTGACGGTCAATAGTATTAATCCCCGCTGACGGCATGTTATGGTGCGTTATTTCTATTCCATTCTAAATTTTATTGGGATACAGAATCTAACAGGTACAATCTTTTTATTGCATTTTCCTGGTTTCCATTTTGGCATATTTTCTACTAATCTTAGAGCTTCTTTGTCTGAAAGATCATATATTCCTTTCAGAACAGTCCTATTTGTTAAAGTTCCGTCTGTCTCGACAATTACTGAAATATAAACTGTCCCTTGAAAATCATCTTGACCATCATTTGGCCATTTCATATTAGTTGAAATATACACTTTCATCGAGTCAATGCCACCGGGAAATTCAGGCAATTTGTCGACCATTGAATAAACTATCCTGTTTGAAATGGAGTCAAACTGAGTCTTACATTCGGTCTCAACTTTGTCCGACTGCGCAAAAAGCAAAACCGTCCAAAATAATATAAAAATCGTCATTATGTATTTCATTATCTCGCCCTGTTTTTCCTTTGTTCAAATATATATCAAATTTTTCGTTTCACAAAATGACCTTCTCAGGCCAGGAATTTATTTTTGAAGTTCCCCAAAGTTTATTGATATAGTCAATCGAAAAAAAAATCTTCAAAAGCATGGATCCAGTAGGTTCCTTTGTCTGTTAACTGAATTAGATCTTGTCCGTTGTTTAAAAATCCAATTCGATTCAGATATTCCATATATGATCCATATTTTTTGTCGAAACTCCGGTCAAACCTTTGTTGGAAGTCGCTTTTCCTGAATTTTGTTTCGTAAATTCTCCAGTAGAGCCAACCAGCCATTTGTGCTTTTTCCGATAAATCTATAGATAAGGCAATTGGAGAAGATCCATTCTCTGTTGCTTTAATATATTCTGCCACCTTAAAGGTATTCACGTAAAACATGTCTTTCAGATAAGAACTGCCACTGGCACCAAGACCGATGTAGGAAGGAACAGTAACCGAACAATACTTATCAGTTCCCTTTTGGGTAAATGCCCATACCGATGAGCGTTCAAACCCGGAACTGTAAAAAATGTCTTCAATCACCTTCAGAAATTTCCTTCTTCGGAACATCGTGACAACAGTATTCCGTTTTGCGGTGATCTCTCTTCCAAACCGTGTGTATGGAAAGCTGAACAAAGGATAAGTTGCTGCTTGATTGATTCCAAGCTTAACCATGTCGTAGCTTGCCTGTTCAACTTCGACAACAGTCTGGCCGGGCAAATCGAAAATATAATCGATGTTCAGGCATTCGAAATTTTTACCTGCAGCCCGTTCCACAATTTTTTTCACATCCTCGGTATTATACGGCCGTTCCAACATTTTCAGATACTTGTCCTGTAAAGCCTCAATACCAATACTCAGGTATTTAACACCTGAAGTTTTTAAAATATCCAGGTTTTCGTTGCTAAGATGGTTTGGATGGCTCTCGATATGAATTGAACATTCCATGTTAAAATGCCTATAGATTGCATTAAGAATATCTTCCAGCCCCTTTCCCAACATGGAAGTTGGCGTACCTCCCCCGATATAAAAACTTGATATGCTTTTACCTGCCATCAGATCTGCATATTTTTCAACTTCCTTTATTATTGCTTTTGTGTATTCTAAGACTAAACCAAATTTTTTTTAAAATTTTGTGCATATAATGTTACATAAGGAGATTGTCGTTTAATTACTGAAAAAGCCCTGTAAACAAGTTTACAAGCAATGGCATTCATTACAGACTGATGATGTTTCCCTTCTTCTTTTTTTCTTTTATAATAATTCTTTATTTCCTTGTCATGAAGCGCAGCCGCATTAGCTCCATTAAACAAAAGGGACTTAATTGTTTTATTTCTCAATGAACTTGTTTTTGTTTTGCCCCGGATACTTGATCCTGATGAGTGTTCAAAAGGCGCTATTCCGGCATAGCAATTGAATTTACGTGCATCAGTAAAAGATTCAAAATTTTGAGTTAAAACCAGTAAATAAATTGAAATAATTGGACCTATTCCCTTGATGGTTTTCAATAAATTAAAATTATTTTCAAGGGTTTTATCTCTTTTTATTTCTGACATTAATAACTCATCAATGGATTCAATTTTTACCTTAACCTCAATTATTTGTTTTTTAATTTCATCAACTACATAATCAAAATGAGTTAACTGGCAAACTGCTTGATGACTTTTTAAACTATTTTGCAACTGTGTGGATATCCTTACCATTTGATTACGATAAGTAAGTAATTGTTTTATTTTCTGAAAACAATCAGAACTCATCTTCGATGGTTGTAGCTTATCCCGAAACGTATAAGCAAACATCGCTATCCTTTCGGCATCTACCTGGTCATTTTTTCCTCGAGTCATTCCAAGTGAAAGCTTTATCTGCAGTGCCGGAATTATGCTATACACACAGCAAATTTGTTCTAATTCATAACATAAGGAAAATCCATAATGACCGGTATGTTCGAAACAAAACCAGCAATCTTCCAAGTTTATCTTTTCTTTTTTTAATGTAGAAAACAAAGATTGTATACCATCTGCTTCGTTTTTAATCACAAATTTGTTGGCTATTTTCTTTTTTTCTGCATCATAAACAGCTACATCTAACTTGCTTTTTGAAATGTCAATGCCTACATAAATTTTTTCATAACTTTGCATTTAAGGTTAAAACAAAAAACGTTACCGGATTGGTTGAGAAGCTGAAACCTTTAATAAGCCTTATAACTTAAGATTCTAACTGGCAAATCTCAACTCAAAAAGGGCAGAGGACTAATACACAAAATAGAGATTCTTCTATGACTCTGTTTAGTTCACCTCTGCTCTTTCCGGTTAACTATTTTATAAAGTAATACCTCTTTTTTAATTCGCAAACTAAAGGTACTTCTGTGCGGCAACATCGCTGAAGATTTCTTTGTTGTATGGACAGTACGGACAAATTTGGTTGCAAAACGGAATATGAAGATACAATCCTATTTTGTCGAGTTTATGAATATTTCTTGCTATTGAATTATCATCCGGAACAATGTTCTGAAATATTATTTCATTCTCACCAGTGAACTGTTGGCTTATCTTTTTTCGTATTAGTTCTGAAATCATATCTGATGACATTTAATCAATATTGCTACAGTGTTTTTGGGAATAATCTTTAAACGTATGAAGAAATTCTATAGCTTTCTTTTTCATTAAATCGAGGTACAAATCGGTTAGAAAACTGCTTGTTAACCTGCACATTTGAAAATATTTCACAGTAATAATCCCGTTATGCCGATTCACTTTATAATAACCTGATGAGGATATTATTCGGGGCATAACAGAATTATTGTTTTTGCTGGATATGAGCCAAAAATCCACTCTTGAGTTTTTACGGTCGATGGTTCTATACCACAACGATTCGTTTTTAAAAAACGGGAATATTTGGTACGTATATCTAATTTTGTTCCAGTTTGAGCCTTCTTCGATGAGCTTAACATTGCTTGCATCAACAGCCAGCGCTTTGATGTGTTTGTAGTTGAAGCAAATATTTATTAAACAGTTGGTTTCGGCAACGACGTTAAACTGTCCATAAAATGTAAATGAGGTATCGGTTTGTGAAAAGGAAGAATAAATGCCATCGTTTTCCTGGGCAAAAACCTGCGTGAAGCAAATTATTGCAGGAATTAGTACCAGAATAAACTTCTTTATATTATATCCCGGTTTTGTATGCATAATTTTACTGGTTGTAAAAAGATTAGAATATTTCAAGGCATTCATAATTGCACCTGGTTTTAATTTCAGGGCCTGATTGATTTCGGCATAACTCAAATAACCGCAATCTTTACACATTTCGCCGTTTTTACTTTCACGGCAACAATTATAATATTGTCCCTGCTCATAAACCTGACAAATTCGAAGGTTTTTCTTCCAGTCGTTTCGAATAGCCGATTTAAGCCCGGTCTTGGAATTTAAGATTTTATATTTCTTTTTCAGATTTATAATCTGTAACAGAATTTCTTTTTTTCGTCTGATCATCAAGGTATAGTTCATCGTATCCATAATAAGGGGTGTGGAAATAAAAAAATATACCTTTTATCTGGGGTATTTTATCAATAAAAGCACAGAAACCAGCTATCTCTGCTTTATTTACAGCATTGATTGTGTAGTTAATATAAATGGAGGAATGAGTCGATTCCCTGATATTTTCTATGATCCTGTCGAACGACTTTCCTCTGAGTTTATCGTGAGTTTCTTTTAATCCATCGACACTCACAAAAATTGTATCTGCATTTGAATTAAGCGGCTGAGTTCCGTTTGTGTATATGACAACTGTATAATAACCTTTTTCGTGGGCATAACTAACCACATCTTCCATCGAATGTGAGCCGTCGTTCCAAATCATCGGTTCACCGCCTTCCAGGTAAAGACACCGTCCTCCATCGGCATAAAATTTATTTATTACTTCAATCGTTTCCTGGAAACTCATTTCTGCACCAGGTCGCACGAAAATGTTACAATGCCGGCATCGTAAATTACATTTGTTATGAAGCACAAGTCCGCATATCAATGGTTGCATATCTCCATGAATCCAATAATTGACAACATATTTTATTCCATAAATAATGTGTTTCACTTGAACCGGTTTATTTGTTAGAATTTTAAACATACATAGCTGCAAATTTAGCAACGAATCGGCGGGGGAAAAAACGCAAGGCAAACACTTGCATCTTATTTGTTAGTCCGGGAATAAACCACTCGTTTCCCTTTCATGAAAGCATTGTATCCCGATTTTGCCACAGCAGGGGCATCCATCAAAGGATTAAAAAAGCTTTGTTTTCGGTTGCTTAAATCCTGAAAAGAAGTATTTATTCCTCCAGGACATAAAGCGGTAATCTTGATTCCTGTACCGGCAAGTTCCTGAGCCAAAGCTTCTGAAAAGTGTAGCATGAAACTTTTTGCTGCACAATAAACAGTATTGTATGGCCCGGGCATAAATGAACCGGTAGAACAAACATTCAGTATTCCTCCAACTTTCCTTTTTAACATTTCAGGAAGGAATAACTTTACTAGTTTGATATGATTTATACATTGCAGCTGAATTAATTCCTGTTCCTTTTCCCATAATGTCTTAGCAAAAGCTCCGTGAATGTAAAATCCCGCATTATTTACCAGGTTGTAAACCGGAACATTCCATTCTTCTACTTGTCTGAAAATTATATCTGCTGCATTGGGCAGACTTAAATCTTGTTGAATAATCAGTGTTTTAATATTGTGATTATCAGTAAGCTCCTTCGCTACTTGTTGCAATTTATTTTTTTGTCTGGCAACAAGTATCAACGAATCCCCATGTTCAGCAAATTTTTTTGCCAACTCATAACCGATGCCACTCGAACTTCCGGTAATAAGTGTATATTCCATAAACATATATATTACTCAGTTGCAATTTAATAAATAAGTACTTGGTTTCAGATTATTCAAATGTACTGTAACGGTTGATGGTTGCGAGTCGTGCGTGGAGTACGGGGCGATAACTTATCATTATACTACTTTGCTTTTTTACGGGCTACAAACCTTGCAAACCCATGCCTCCCGCATGCTCGCAGACCATGTGTGTGTGCCCTGCATGAGCAGCGCACACCTATTTAAAGCTTTATAAAAAGTTCAAAAATACAAATATATTTTTATAAGCAAAACAATAGGTGTTTTTTTTCCAGAGGGTGCAAGTCCCTTATACGCTGGGGTAACGTCCAGAAGTATTAGCAAGTGGCAAGCTGGTTACCGGTAACGGTAGCAGTAAAGGCAGCCAGACTGCAAAATCCGGTACTGACGAACAGAAATGGTATATGAGGCTATTATACGAGGATAAGCAAGCACACCTTTGCAACGTCCAAAGAATACAAACATCGTATTTTAGTAGATGCCGCAGGCATTGGATGAAGGAAAAGCTCTTACCAGGGGAGGTCTTGGAATAGATTTGGTTTCTATAGGCCAAGAAGTCAGCAGAAGCCGTAGTAGTTGCTGGGAACGAGCCACGAATAGAAACCGTGGAGGACTTACAGGGCAATGAAGGGCTGAACATTAAGATGTTCCAAATGCAATGTGGAGGCTTGCCAGCCACATTATAAGCGGGACAGAGCAAAAAAAAAAAAGAAAAAAAAAAAAGATGATTGAACAAGTATTGAACCGAAGGAATGTAATGCGGGCTTATCGCCAGGTGATGTCGAACAAAGGTTCGGCAGGCGTGGATGGTATGCCAATAAAGGAACTATACAAATTTCTATCTGAAAACAGGGAACGTGTAGAAGCTGAAATACGTCAAGGGAAATACCAGCCACAAGCCATCTTGGGGTAGAAATACCCAAAAGCAATGGGAAAACACGATTATTAGGTATTCCCACAGTCATCGACCGACTTCTACAGCAAGCAGCCGGCCAAGTAATAGCTATAAAATTCGAGATGGAATTTGAGAATTACAGTTATGGTTTCCGTCCCAATCGCAACGCCCAACAAGCGGTATTGAAAGCACAGGAATACATAAATAATGGTTATCAGCATATCGTTGATATTGACCTGAAAAGTTTCTTTGATGAAGTTGACCATTGTATCCTACTGCAATTGTTGTATCGCAAGGTTAAATGCCCACTCACCTTACGCCTTATTCGGAAATGGCTGAGAGCACCCATTCTAATCAATGGAAAATTAGTTAAACGCAGAAAAGGTGTACCACAAGGAAGTCCACTTAGCCCGTTACTGTCCAATATTATGTTAAATGAATTGGATAAAGAAATGGAAAAGTAAGGACTTCGCTATGTTCGTTATGCCGATGATTTTAGCATTTACTGTAAAAGTCATCAACAAGCCCGAAAGATCGGTAATAACATATATTTGTTCCTGAAGAATAAGTTGAAACTACCAATCAATAGGGAGAAAAGCGGTATACGCAAACCTGTAAACTTTACAATACTGGGGTTTGGATTCGTTCCTACGTATGTAAAAGGAGAGAAAGGCAAATACCAGCTGGTCGTAAGCGAAAAGAGCTGGAAAACGCTTAAACAAAAACTCAAAATCATCACACGCAAGACTACTCCCATGCACATTTGATGAACGCATCTGGCGGCTCAAAGAAGTTCAACGGGGATGGCTCGGATACTTTCGTATGGCCAGTATCCAGGAAAAACTCAAAGAACTCGACAGTTGGGTGCGCAATCGCTTGCGTTATTGTATCTGGCATCATTGGAAGAAACCCGAACGGAAAAGAAAAAATCTGATTCGATTGGACATAGACCATGAACACGCTTACTCATGGAGCAGAACCCGAATGGGAGGCTGGGCAGTAGCTCAAAGCCCCATTCTTGTTACAACTATTACTTTAGAACGATTGCGAAGAAGAGGTTACGAGGCAATGCTTACCGTTTATCAGAAAATTGCTCCACATCTTAATGAACCGCTGTATACGCGACCCGTACGTACAGTGGTGTGAGAGGCTCTCCCCGTCAGCTAATTACTGGCGGGGCGGTCTACTCGATTGGTTGCAGTTTTTATTTGTCTTATATGTGAAAGATATTAATTATTTCAAAAAATATGAAAATCAAAAAAAACAAAACTCCACTAATCACAAAACCCCAATAATACTCTTTATTAACAGTTTTATATTTTTTAATACAATATACTGTAACTAATAATAATGTCAGGAAATATAAAATCCCACAAATATGAATCAAATTAAAAGCCAATCCTATTTGATCCATTAAATTGTCTGGAGATTTAATATTATAAATCCAGTATCCTATATAATAAACAATTATCAAAAGTAATCCTGCAGTAATCAAAGAACTAAGTATCACAAAATATCTAGACTTAAATAATTTCATGTGGATTAATATTTAAATCATTTATAATAAATCTTTAATTATACTTAAAAACAATTGCGATTCGATTTTTTAAAATTGCAACCAACTTGTATATAAGTCTGGCAAAATGATCCCAATACACCACCAC